>OFMX01000096.1_pt1 | contig 86164 bp, 43 predicted proteins | sample 1541901 | NCBI WGS metagenome assembly OFMX01 (sample SAMN04209222, study PRJEB22552) | human gut metagenome | biome: gut; material: feces | host: Homo sapiens | place: USA: Oklahoma | reverse complement strand
GTACGCCTGATGTAGTTGGGGGTTGCCCCCTGTTAGATACGGTAGTCGCTTAGCGCAAAGGGAGTTTAGCTCAGCTGGGAGAGCATCTGCCTTACAAGCAGAGGGTCAGCGGTTCGATCCCGTTAACTCCCATTAAGCGGGTGTAGTTTAGTGGTAAAACTACAGCCTTCCAAGCTGTTGTCGCGAGTTCGATTCTCGTCACCCGCTTTATTTGGAAACAAATAACCAAGCATTTAGCTTGGGCGCGTAGCTCAGATGGTTAGAGCGCACGCCTGATAAGCGTGAGGTCGGTGGTTCGATTCCACTCGTGCCCATTATATGGTCCGTTGGTCAAGGGGTTAAGACACCGCCTTTTCACGGCGGTAACACGGGTTCGAATCCCGTACGGACTATAAGTACCAGCTAGAGAAAGCTGGTTTTTTTGTGTCCTTTTTGATAAAATAGAGGGGTTGACTGGCCTAGGTCAGACATTCTATACCACTTTAAAATCATAAATAACGAGACCTCGACCCGAAGAAAAACCTTTGTTTTGTGATGGCTGTCAGATGATGATAAGCACTTGGTCGAGTCGTGGTTTTATTTGAATAAGAAAACAGATAATAAGGAAATGCAATGACATACTATAACGTTGGAAAGATTGTGAATACACAGGGCTTGCAGGGTGAACTTCGTGTTTTGTCTGTAACAGATTTTGCGGATGAACGTTTTAAGAAGAAAAGTGTCCTAGCCCTTTTTGATGACAAAGATAATTACATCATGGATGTCGAGATTGCGAGTCACCGTAAACATAAAAACTTTGATATCGTTAAGTTTAAAGGGCTTTACCATATCAATGATGTAGAGAAGTATAAGGGCTGCAGTCTTAAGATTGCTGAGGAAAATCTAACAGACCTTGATGACGGGGAATTTTACTATCATGAGATCATTGGCCTTGATGTTTATGAAGGTGATACTTTGATTGGTCAGGTCAAAGAGATTCTCCAACCGGGTGCTAATGATGTTTGGGTAGTAAAACGTAAAGGCAAGAAAGATTTGCTCTTGCCATATATCCCACCTGTAGTTCTTGATGTTGATGTTGCGGCTGGTCGTATTGAGGTTGAGCTCATGGAAGGATTAGACGATGAAGATTGATATCTTGACCCTATTCCCAGATATGTTTGCTCCCTTAGAGCATTCCATTGTTGGTAAGGCAAAGGATAAGGGACTTCTAGAAATCAACTATCACAATTTCCGTGAAAATGCGGAAAAGGCTCGTCATGTAGATGATGAACCTTATGGTGGCGGCCAAGGCATGTTGCTACGTGCCCAGCCAATTTTTGATACCTTTGATAAGCTTAACGTCACTAAGCCTCGTGTTATTCTCTTAGATCCTGCTGGTCGTACCTTTGATCAGGCCTATGCAGAAGAATTGGCGCAAGAAGAGGAACTGGTCTTTATCTGTGGCCATTATGAGGGCTATGATGAGCGCATCAAAACTTTGGTGACAGACGAGATTTCCTTGGGAGACTTTGTCTTGACTGGGGGAGAGCTAGCTGCTATGACTATTGTAGATGCTACTGTCCGCTTGATTCCCGAAGTTTTGGGTAAGGAAGCTAGTCATAAGGATGATAGTTTCTCATCAGGGCTCTTGGAATTTCCACAGTACACTCGCCCAGCTGAGTTTCGCGGCATGAAGGTGCCAGATGTGCTCTTGTCAGGGCACCATGTCAATATTCGACGTTGGCGTATGAAGCAGAGTTTGCGTAAGACCTGGGAGCGTCGACCAGATCTTTTGGAAAACTATGACTTTACGGATGAAGAACGTCAGATTTTAGAAGAGATAAAAGCAGAAGGAAAATAAAATGTCAGAAGAAAAGATTTATGATATTACCATTATCGGTGGTGGGCCAGTAGGACTTTGGGCTGCCTTTTATGCTGGACTACGTGGCATGACTGTTAATATTATTGAGAGTCTGTCAGAGCTTGGTGGACAGCCTGCCATTCTCTACCCTGAGAAAAAAATCTATGATATTCCAGCCTTTCCTCAAACAACAGGTGCGGAATTGACAGAAAACCTCTTGACTCAGCTTAAGCGTTTTGAAGATCGTGTCAGCATTCATTTGAAAGAGGAAGTTCAAACCTTTGAAAAGACAGATGGCATCTTCACAATTGCTACTAGCAAGGGCCAACACTTGTCTAAGGCTATCGTCATTGCCTGTGGAAATGGTGCTTTCGCTCCACGTCCTTTAGGTGTGGACAATGAAGAAGATTATGCAGATAATAACTTGTTCTATAATGTGCATAGCCTGGACCAATTTGCTGGTAAGAAGGTTGTGATTGCTGGTGGTGGGGATTCAGCTGTTGACTGGGCCAATCACCTAGATGGGATTGCTGAGAGCGTGACTTTGATTCACCGACGTGATGCCTTTCGTGCCCATGAGCATAGTGTAGAACTGCTTCATCAATCATCAGTTAATGTGATGACGCCTTATGTTCCACTTGAAATCAAGGGTGAAAATGGTCTTGCCCAAAGTTTGACTGTTCAAAAAGTGAAGTCAGACGAGGTCGTGGAATTGCCACTTGATGCCCTTATTGTTAGCTTTGGCTTCTCAACCAACAATAAAAACCTTCGTAACTGGAATGTTGACTTCAAACGCTCTAGCGTTACGGTTAATGCCCAGTTTGAAACTTCACAAGAAGGTGTTTACGCTATCGGTGATGCAGCAGAATATGAAGGTAAGATTGACTTGATTGCTGTGGGAATGGGTGAAGCTCCTATCGCTATCAACCAAGCTATTCAATATATTGATCCAGATGGTAAGAATCGTCCGGTTCACTCAACATCGTTAATTGAAGAATAATGTCAAAAGAAGACTTTGTCTTCAATCTAAGGAGAGACTTGTCTCTCTTTTTTCATGTCTAAAAACGTGGTATAATACACCTATGGCTACAACGAAAAAAACGAAAAAAGGGACGGCTTCTAAGAACGGTAAGAAGCGTCTTACAAAAGCGGAATTAGACAGACAGAAGGCGATTAAGCGAATGCTATGGACCTTCTTTTTTGCCTTTGTCTTAATTTTCCCAGTCTTTCGATTGGGTTTCTTTGGGGTTACCCTCTATAATATCTTTCGAGTATTTGTGGGGAGTATGGCTTACCCTTTAATTTTTGCTATCTATGTTTATCTCTTTGGCTTTAAATGGTTACGTAAACACAGTAACTATGTCACAGGATTTTGGATGGTCTTCGCGGGGCTCTTGTTGGAGTTTCACGCCTATCTCTTTAGTCTAGATCGTATGAGTGGTCTGGATATTTTCCCTGGTACCAAGGACTTGCTTTTTGGGGAACTTGTGAGTGTGCAAGTCGCTCGTTTTGCGGGTGGTGGTATGTTGGGGGCTCTTCTGTACCAACCGATTTCCTTCCTCTTTTCAAATATCGGTAGCTTCATGATTGGGGTATTGATTATTCTCTTGGGTGCTTTCATTCTTAGCCCTTGGGATGTCTTGGATATCATGGAGTATGCTAAGGAAGCTTGGCAGAAAGGGGCTGAGAAGCGTTTGGAACGGACGGCTCAACGTCAGGAGAAGAAGGCAGAACGTCAGGCTCAGAAAGAACGTGAAGCAGAAGAACGTGCCGAGGCCGAGCGTCTGGCTGATTTAACTGTCGACGAGGAGACGGGAGAAATCTTAGATGATGCCGCAGAGGCCTTGCCACAAGAAGCTGAGATTTTTGCATCTGAACCTGAAATCAGTGATTATGCCTCTGAGGATTACTATGATAATCTGCCTCCAGAGGATTATGAGGATTTCCAAGAAGATTATGCACCTTATCCAGAGGATGTGCCAACCGAGGAGTTTCCGCCATCTATGGTGGTTGAGGGAGATGATGCTCCTGTCGAGGTTGATTTCACGCCTAAGGAACTCCTGCAGTATAAATTACCTCATATAGATCTCTTTGCACCTGATAAGCCGAAGAGTCAATCTAAAGAGAAGAACATCGTTCGTAAGAATATTCGAATCTTAGAAGATACCTTCAAGAGTTTCAATATTGATGTCAAGGTTGAGCGGGCTGAAATTGGACCGTCAGTGACCAAGTATGAGGTCAAGCCTGCTGTTGGGGTTCGTGTTAACCGCATTTCAAATCTAGCGGATGACTTGGCTCTGGCTCTAGCTGCGAAAGATGTCCGTATTGAGGCACCTATTCCTGGAAAATCTTTGGTTGGTATCGAAGTGCCTAATTCAGAGATTGCGACGGTTTCTTTCCGTGAACTTTGGGAACAGTCCAAGACAGACCCTAATAAGCTCTTGGAAGTTCCTCTCGGTAAGGCAGTTGATGGTTCGGCTCGTAGCTTTGATTTGGGACGGATGCCTCACTTGCTAGTCGCTGGATCTACGGGTTCTGGTAAATCGGTTGCGGTTAACGGTATTATCTCTAGTATTCTTATGAAGGCTCGTCCAGACCAGGTGAAGTTTCTCATGGTCGATCCGAAGATGGTTGAACTTTCGGTTTACAATGATATTCCTCATCTCCTTATCCCTGTGGTGACTAACCCACGTAAGGCCGCTAAGGCTCTTCAAAAAGTGGTAGATGAGATGGAAAATCGTTACGAACTCTTTAGTAAGTTTGGCGTGCGTAACATTGCTGGCTACAATGCCAAGGTAGAAGACTGGAACGCTCAGTCGCAAGAAAAACAGATTCCCTTGCCTTTAATTGTGGTTATCGTTGATGAGTTGGCTGACTTGATGATGGTAGCCAGTAAGGAAGTGGAAGATGCCATCATTCGTCTGGGGCAAAAAGCGCGTGCTGCGGGAATTCACATGATTCTCGCCACTCAACGACCATCGGTTGATGTTATCTCTGGTTTGATTAAGGCCAATGTGCCATCTCGTGTGGCCTTTGCGGTGTCTTCGGGAACAGATAGTCGTACCATTTTAGATGAAAATGGGGCAGAAAAGCTACTCGGACGTGGGGATATGCTTTTCAAACCGATTGATGAGAACCACCCTGTTCGTCTACAAGGTTCCTTCATCTCTGATGATGACGTGGAACGTATTGTGACCTTTATCAAGGATCAGGCTTTAGCTGACTATGATGAGAGCTTTGATCCTGGTGAAGTTTCTGAAAATGATTTTGGTGGAGGTTCCTCTGCCAATGGTGGTAGCTCAGAAGGTGACCCACTCTTTGAAGAGGCCAAGGCTTTGGTCCTTGAAACACAAAAAGCAAGTGCTTCCATGATTCAACGTCGTCTGTCAGTTGGTTTCAACCGTGCCACTCGTTTGATGGAAGAGTTGGAAGAAGCAGGCGTTATCGGACCAGCTGAAGGTACCAAACCACGTAAGGTTTTGATGACTCAAGAATAATGAACTGGAAAGAGTCTCAAGCCTGGTTTTTAAAAGAATTAAAATAGACAAAAGAAATGAGAAAAATGAGTGTTTTGCCATTTGTTTTCTCATTCTTTTTTTATGTTCAAAATAGACCAAAAAATTGCAAAATCTTCCATAAGAACGCTTACAAAACGAACATTTTCTGCTATAATAGGAGAAAAAGTGAGTAACGAAAACTAAGGAGTAAAAAATGGACAATTTATTAACCGTTCATTTTCATAGTATGCATGGCGACTATTCCAGATACAGTATGTGGAAGTGGCTAGATGGTTATTGGGGCGAAGAAGCCCATTTTTCACGTGAAGATGATTTTGGCCTTGTTGGTCAGGTTACTTCTCCCTCCAATCGTTTTATTGAATCTGTCAATCTTTTGGTAAAAACGGAAGACTGGTCGAGGCAAACACATGATTATCGCGTTCGACGTTTCCTAGGGGATGCTCCAAATGCTATTTGGATAGTTGAAGGTGATCCAACGGTTTATTATTCTAAACAGGCAGCCTTGACTAGCCATAGTTTTGAAGGTCGCGACCAGCATGCCTTTGATGTGGCTCTCCGAAGACAGGAATTTGACCAGAAGTGGGGATTTCAAGGCTGGTTGGGTCATAAGTATGAAAAAGGGGCTACAGAGTTTCGCCTTTGGTCACCTCTAGCTCGTCGTGTACAGCTCTTACTTTTTAAAAAGGGCAGTAAAAAGCCTAAGATCATTAAGATGAGCCGAGGAACCAGTGTCAATAAGGACCGTCATGAGATGAATACTCACGGTGTTTGGAGTACCACTGTCAAAAAGGATTTGGATGGGGGAGCCTACCAGTTTCGTGTGTACCATGAGGAAAGCTTCTATCAGGATACGAGAGACCCCTACAGTATTGCCCTTAGCTTAGATAATAAAAAAAGTTTGGTGGTCAATCCACAGCGACTTGTCCCAAGAGGGTATGAAAAGGTTACCAAGCAAAAAGCGAGCTGGCGTAAGGCAAATGCTTGCTCATCCGTCATCTGTGAAATGCACCTCCGTGACTTCTCGATTTCAGAGACGTCCGGTGTTAAGAAATCCTATAGAGGAACCTATCTAGGTGCTTGTCAGAAAGGGACTAAAAATGCCCATGGAGATGTGACTGGTTTTGATTACCTCAAACGTATGGGTTACAACTATGTCCAACTGCAACCAGTCTTTGATCACCATAAAACCTATGATAAAGATGGTAAGCTTCTCTACAACTGGGGCTATGATCCTGAGAATTACAATGTTCCGGACCGTCAGTTTGCTGCTGATCAAAAGAATCCTGTGGCACCGATTTTAGAGCTTAAGAGAATGATTCAGGCCTACCATGAAGCAGGAATAGGGGTTATCATGGATGTGGTTTATAACCATACTTACTCATCTTACAGCTCTCCTTTCCAACTATCTGTGCCGGCTTATTACTACCGAATGCATGACAATGGGTCTTTCCAAGATGGATCAGGCTGTGGAAATGAAACAGCCAGTGAAAAGGAAATGTACCGTAAGTATATGATTGATTCCTTAACCTATTGGGCAGAAGAATTTGGAGTGGATGGTTTCCGTTTTGACCTCATGGGCTTGCATGATGTTGCTACGATGAATGCTATTCGTTCGGCTATGGATGATATTGATCCTAGGATTCTTCTTTATGGTGAAGGATGGGATATGGGAATTGGACTTCCTGTAGACCAAAAGGCCAAGAAGGATAATGCAGCCTTGATGCCTAGAATCGGATTTTTCAATGACAATGCGCGTGATGCGGTCAAGGGAGCAGAGGTCTATGGGCACATCAGTAATGGCTATGTGTCTGGAGCTCCATTGGAAGATCAGATTGCCAAGAGCCTGCTTGGTAGCCGTGGTTTTGTAAACTACCTCATGCCTGGTCAGGTCCTCAACTATATCGAAGCGCATGACAACTACAATTTGAATGATTTGATGCACCATTTGCATCCACATGATTCGCCAGAGGATATTGAAAAACGTATCTACTTGGCTAATGCCCTCAATCTGACTATGCAGGGGATGTGTTTCATGCAATTGGGACAAGAATTCCAGCGTAGTAAGATGGTTGCAACAGGTGAAGATGGAAATTACACGGAAGCGGATGTTAAGCGTGCCATGAATAGCTACAATGCCCCTGATGCTGTTAATCAGGTGGATTGGAATCAAGTGACTCTTAAGAAAGACTTGGTTGCTAAAGTTGCCAAATTAATTGAGCGTAAGCAAACCGTACAAGAATTTTCATATCGTTCATATGCAGATATTTACGATAATCTCTATGTCGCAAAAGCTGAGTATGATTCAGGTATTGTTGAATTACATATTTCTGGAAAATTACGTAAGACTTTTGTGTTCGATAATATGAAAAAAGATTTGGAGATTTACTGACAAGAATGTCAAAAAATGTTATAATACAGTAAACGCTTACATAAGTGGTTTTGTTTACTTGTAAGCCCTATCGGTCTGAAGGGTTTTCTAGTGTATTTACATATATTTCAATGTTTTAATTTCTTGATAGTTAGAACTATCAAGGCTAGTTTAAGAAAGGAGTGATGGTATGAATCTCGATGAAGCCATGTACACATTTGGAACAGGTGAGAACTTCCACCTTCAGAATTATTTGGGTGTGCATGAATTAGAGGGAGAAGAAGGTTTTATCTTCCGTGTGTGGGCCCCTCATGCTGAGCAGATTCAGGTAATTGGAGATTTCACAGGTTGGTTTGATGAACCTCTGGATATGACCAAAAACCATATCGGTGTTTGGGAGGCAACTTCAGCTCTCCCAGAGGAAGGACAACTCTATAAGTTCTTGGTGAAACGTAAGGGAGGTCAAGTCGTCGAAAAGATGGATCCTTTTGCGACTTACTTAGAGCCTCGTCCTGGAACAGGAGCTGTGATTCGTAAGAAGAAAACTAAGAAGTGGAAGGATGGCCTTTGGATGGGTCGTCGTAAACGCTTTGGTTTCCAAAAACGTCCGGTTAATATCTATGAAGCTCATGCATCATCTTGGAAACTAAAAGAGGATGGTCAACCTTATACTTTCAAAGAATTGAAAGAAGAGTTGATTCCATATTTGGTTGAGATGAACTATACCCACGTGGAATTCATGCCACTCATGGCTCATCCTCTTGGGATGAGTTGGGGTTACCAGCTTATGGGTTACTTTGCTTTTGAGCATACCTATGGCACACCAGAAGAATTTCAAGATTTCGTAGAAGCATGTCACCAGAATAATATCGGTGTCTTGGTAGACTGGGTCCCAGGTCACTATACACAGAATGACGATGCTTTGGCCTACTTCGATGGTACACCAACTTTCGAATATCAGGATCACGATCGAGCTCATAACTATCGTTGGGGCGCACTTAACTTTGACTTAGGAAAAAATCAAGTTCAGTCTTTCCTTATTTCAAGTGCTCTTTACTGGATTGAAAATTATCATATCGATGGTATCCGAGTGGATGCAGTATCTAACATGCTCTATTTGGACTATGATGAAGGTCCATGGATGCCTAACAAGGACGGTGGAAATCGTAACTTGGAAGGCTACGGCTTCCTTCAAAAACTCAATCGTGAAATTAAAAAACGCTATCCAGATGTTATGATGGTTGCGGAAGAATCAACTGCAGCAACGCCAATCACCCAACCGATTGAAGAAGGTGGTCTAGGTTTCGACTTCAAATGGAATATGGGTTGGATGAACGATATCCTCAAATTCTACGCAGAAGATCCAGTTTACCGTCAGTATGACTTCAATCTGATGACCTTCAGTTTCATGTATTGCTTCAATGAAAACTATGTTCTACCTTTCTCACATGATGAAGTGGTTCATGGTAAGAAGAGCATGATGCATAAGATGTGGGGTGACCGCTATAATCAGTTTGCTGGTCTTCGTAACCTCTATGCTTACCAACTCTGTCACCCAGGTAAGAAATTGCTCTTTATGGGTTCTGAGTTTGGTCAATTCTTGGAGTGGAAGTTTGATTATCAACTCGAATGGGGTAATCTTGAAGATGAGATGAACCAGAAGATGCAGGCCTTTACTAGCCATATGAATGCTTTCTACAAGGACCATAAATCTCTCTGGCAGATTGATGATTCTTACGATGGTATTGAAATTATCGATGCGGATAACCGAGCTGAAAGTGTTCTTTCCTTCATTCGTAAGGATGACAAAGGCGATAAGGGTGACTTCCTCGTCTGTGTCTTCAACCTAGCTCCAGTGGAACGACAAAACTTCACTATAGGATTGCCAGTAGCTGGTATCTACCAAGAAGTGCTTAACACTGAGATGGAAGAATTCGGTGGTGTTTGGAAAGAAGGAAATCCTGAAACCCGTACCCAAAAGGCGAAGTGGAAGGACTATGAAAATACCCTTAGCTTCACCCTACCTGCTCTAGGAGCAAGTATCTGGCGTGTAAAACGTCGCTTGAAATAAAGGGTAGACTTAAACGTGTACACGATTTGTTTTTCGGGGTGATAGAAAGATAATCACAATTCTAAGATGCTTTTGATTTTCGAACTGTTACCATTGGTGAAAAAACTTACTTTAATTGTCATAATCAGTTTCGACTGATTGTCTCGTCATCCTTTTGAGGATGAAACAAAAAATCATGAGGGGGACTATTCATGAAAAATGAAATGTTGGCTTTGATCCTTGCTGGTGGGCAAGGAACTCGTCTTGGAAAATTGACCCAAAGTATTGCCAAACCAGCTGTTCAATTTGGTGGACGCTACCGTATCATTGACTTTGGTTTGTCAAACTGTGCCAATTCAGGGATTAACAATGTTGGTGTCATTACACAGTATCAACCACTTGCTTTGAACAACCATATCGGAAATGGTTCAAGTTGGGGCTTGGATGGTGTTAACTCTGGTGTATCAATTCTTCAACCTTACTCAGCTAGTGAAGGTAATCGTTGGTTTGAAGGTACCAGCCACGCTATTTACCAAAACATTGACTATATCGACAGTATCAATCCTGAATACGTTTTAATCTTGTCTGGTGACCATATTTACAAGATGGACTATGATGACATGCTCCAAGCACACAAAGAAAATAACGCGAGTCTTACTGTAGCAGTTCTTGATGTGCCACTTAAGGAAGCTAGCCGTTTCGGTATCATGAACACAGACGCTAATAACCGTATTGTCGAGTTCGAAGAAAAACCTGAAAATCCTAAATCTACTAAGGCATCAATGGGTATTTACATCTTTGACTGGAAACGTCTTCGCAATATGTTGGTTTCAGCTGAAAAGAGTGCGGTTGATATGTCTGACTTTGGTAAGAACGTTATTCCTGCTTATCTTGAAACAGGTGAAAGCGTCTATGCTTATGAATTTGAAGGCTACTGGAAGGACGTAGGTACTATCGAATCCCTTTGGGAAGCAAATATGGAGTATATCTCTCCTGAAAATGCCTTGGATAGCCGTAACCGTCAATGGAAAATTTATTCACGTAACATGATTGCTCCACCAAACTTCTTTGGTGAACATGCTGAAATTGAAGACTCACTCGTTGTTGATGGCTGTTTGGTTGATGGAACTGTTAAACATTCAGTGCTTTCAACAAGTGCCCAAATCCGTGAAGGTGCGGTCGTTGAAGATTCAGTGATTATGAGTGGTGCAGTTATCGGTAAAGGCGCAAAAATTAAACGTGCGATTATAGGTGAAGGGGCACACATTTCTGAAGGCGTGGAAATTGACGGTACAGAAGAAGTGCAAGTAGTAGGATACAATGAAGTAGTGGGGGTACCAAAAGATGAAGATTGATAAATATTCTGCAATTCTAGGAAATACCGTAGGATTCCATGACATGGATGGTTTGACTGAGCACCGTCCTATTGCCAGCCTACCATTTGGTGGAAAATATCGCCTCATCGACTTCCCATTGTCTAACTTGGCTAACGCTGGTATCCGTAGCGTCTTTGGTATCTTCCAAAACGAAAACATCAGTTCTGTTTTCGACCACATTCGTTCAGGTCGTGAGTGGGGCTTGTCAACACTCCTCAGCCACTACTACCTTGGTATTTATAACACTCCAGTTGAAAGTTCAACTGTTGATGAAGAATACTATCGTCAAATTTTGACTTACCTTAAACGTTCAGGTTCAGACCAAACGGTAGCGCTTAACAGTGATGTTTTGGTCAATATTGATCTTAACCAAGTTTTCCACCTTCACAATACAACAGAACAAAAAGTTACTGTTGTCTACAAAAAACTTCCGAAAGAACTCATTTCAGATGTAAACACCATTTTGGAAATTGATGAATCTGACAAAGTGCTTGGCCATGAACTCTTCCAGGGTGGAGATAAAGAAGTTTACAATATGTCTACAGATATCTTTGTTGTGGATACACCATTCTTGATTGAAAAATTGGAAGAAGAAGCAGCTAAAGAAGAACCACGTAAGCTTCGTTATGTACTTCGTGATTTGGCAGTTGCTGAAAATGCTTTTGCTTACGAGTACACTGGTTACCTTTCAAATATCCACTCAGTGAAAGCGTACTTTGATGCCAACTTGGATATGTTGGAATCGCAAAAATTCTATTCACTTTTTGCACCAAACCAAAAAATTTATACAAAAGTTAAAAATGAAGAGCCAACATACTATGCAGACTCTTCTGATGTTAAAGTGTCTCAATTTGCATCAGGTTCTATTGTACGTGGTAAGGTGGAACACTCAGTGATTTCACGTAACGTAGATTTGGCAGAGGGTTCAAGCGTGGACCACTCAGTTCTCTTCCCACGTGTTAAAGTTGGTAAAGGCGCTACAGTTGAGTATGCGATTGTGGATAAAGGTGTTGAAATCGCTGAAGGTGTTACTATTCGCGGTACAGAAAACAACCCAGTTGTCATCAAAAAAGGTAGCGTTGTAACAGAGGATATTGTACGATGAAAATTTTATTTGTAGCAGCTGAAGGTGCGCCCTTCGCTAAAACAGGTGGCCTAGGTGACGTTATCGGTGCCCTTCCTAAATCTCTTGTTAAAAATGGTCACGAAGTTGCCGTAATTCTCCCTTATTATGATGTGGTTTCGGCTAAGTTTGGCGATCAGGTTGAAGACCTTGGCTTCTTCTATACAAATGTTGGTTGGCGTCGTCAATATGTCGGCATCAAGAAAATTGTCCGTGATGGTGTGACTTTCTTCTTCATTGATAATGAGCAGTATTTCAACCGTGGTACGGTATACGGTGAGTGGGATGATGGTGAGCGTTTTGGTTTCTTCCAAATGGCTGCCCTTGAGTTGATGGAAAAAGTGGACTTTATTCCAGATATTCTCCATGTTCATGACTACCACACAGGCATGATTCCATTCCTACTTAAGGAAAAATACCATTGGATCCAAGCTTACCAAGGTATTAAGACAGTCTTCACTATCCATAATATTGAATTCCAAGGTCAATTTGACAGTGGTATGCTTTGGGAAATCTTCGGTGTTGGTTATGAGCGTTATGCAGATGGTACCCTTCGTTGGAATGACTGCCTCAACTGGATGAAAGCTGCTGTTCTTTACGCAGACCGTGTCACAACAGTTTCACCTTCATATGCTGGAGAAATCCAAACACCTGAATTTGGTAAAGGCCTTGATCAAATCATGCGCATGGAATCTGGTAAGTTATCTGGTATTGTTAATGGTATCGATACGGACCTCCTTGATCCAGAAACGGATACCCACATTCCTTACCACTTCTCAGTGGATGATTTGTCGGGTAAAGCCAAAGACAAGGCAGCGCTTCAAGAACGTCTTGGTCTTCCAGTTCGTGAAGATGTACCAGTCATTGGTATGGTGTCTCGTTTGACTGACCAAAAAGGTTTCGATTTGGTGGTCAATGAACTTCACAACATCTTGCAACATGATGTTCAGATTGTTCTTTTGGGTACTGGTTATAGCGACTATGAGAATTCTTTCTCTTGGTTTGGTCATGCTTACCCAGAAAAAATGTCTGCCAACATTACCTTCAACCTAGAGTTGGCTCAACAAATTTATGCTGGTTGTGACATTTTCCTTATGCCTTCAGCCTTTGAACCATGTGGCCTCTCTCAAATGATGTCTATGCGCTATGGTACCTTGCCAGTGGTTAGTGAGGTTGGTGGTCTTCGTGACACTGTTGAACCTTACAACCCTGTGACAGGCTCAGGTACAGGCTTCTCATTTGGTAACTTCTCAGGTTACTGGATGGTTCAAACCCTTGAAAAAGCTCTCGATGTTTACGAAAACAACGCTGATGCTTGGAAACAACTCCAGCACAATGCGATGACACGTGACTTCTCATGGGATACAGCAAGTTTGGCATATGTTGATTTGTACAAACAATTAGTATAATTCCAAAGATAACTTTTCTCGTAAGGGAAAAGTTATCTTCGTGTAAAGCGTTTGAAAACGCTTCTAAAATTATTTAGCCCCTAAGTTTTGCTTGGCAGAGATTATAGAGAAAGCGTCTAAAAGTCTGAATAGAAGAATAACTCTAATCGTGTTATAATATAATTGACTGTTTTGACAGTTTTGTAAATAAAGATTTTGAAATATCTGTTTCGAATCTTGTCTGGCAAGGTTTGGAAGTTTGAGTAAAATTTCCAATTCCCTCTTATCTGAATATATACCTGTAAGAAGTGTATTGAAGATAAGGAAGTAGTAAGAAAGGATTTCTATGCAACTCGAAAATTTAACAAAAGAACAATTCATCCGTGACTTTAAGGATACTCTCCATCAAGAGCAGTTGATTAAAGTTGCTAAGGCCACACCAACGGAGATTTTTACTGCCTTGGCTGGTTTGATCCGTAAATATTACACAAATACATGGATTGAACGTAACCATGCACTTTCAGACAATCAAGAAAAAATTGCTTACTACTTCTCGATTGAATTTCTTCCAGGTCGTATGTTGGAAACTAACCTTCTCAACCTTGGTATTCTTGACCTTGTTAAAGAGGGATTCGCAGAACTTGATATTGACTTCCGTGAAGTTGTAGAAGCTGAGCATGACATGGCACTTGGTAATGGTGGTCTTGGTCGTTTGGCTGCTGCCTTCATGGATTCACTTGCGACTACTGGTTATCCTGGTTTTGGTAACGGTCTTCGTTACCGCTATGGACTATTTAAACAACGTATTGTTGATGGTTACCAGGTGGAATTACCAGATGGTTGGTTTGGTTCTACAGGTAATGTTTGGGAAACACGTAAAGACCACGATATTGTCTATGTGAAACTCTTTGGTGATGTGGTTCTTGAAAGCAATGAAGATGGTCGCTTTGTCCCAACTTATAAGAATGCTCAAGTCCTTCGTGCCGTACCTTATGATGTGCCGCAAATTGGTTATAAAAATGGTGTGATTAACAATCTTCGCCTTTGGGATGTTGAAATTCCTGAAGAATATGAGTTGGATTACCCAACATTGGAAGCACGCCGTCGTGTGAAAGATATTACTGCCATTCTTTATCCAGATGATTCAACAATTGAAGGTAAAAAATTGCGTTTGGTTCAAGAGTACTTCATGACAAGTGCCGGTCTCCAAACAATCATCAAATCTTACCTCAAGATGGGCTTGCCATTGAAAGATATCCACGAAAAAGTATCTGTTCACATCAATGATACCCACCCTGCGGTTGCACCAGCTGAATTTATGCGTCTTCTCCTTGATGAATATGGTCTTTCATGGGAAGATGCTTGGAATGCGACTGTTAAGACTATGAGCTACACTAACCACACTATTCTTCAAGAAGCCCTTGAAAAATGGGATCAACAGCTCTTCAAACGTGTCCTTCCACGTGTTTACCAAATCATCTTGGAAATCGACAACCGTTACATTGCTGAAATGGCTGGACGTGGTATTGCTGCGGATGTTATCGAACGTACTCGTATCGTTAAGGATGGTCAAGTTCATATGGCTAACTTGGCTATCATCGGTGGTCACTCAGTTAACGGGGTTGCCAAACTTCATACCGAACTTCTTAAAGAAGATACACTTCACGATTTCTATACTATTTATCCTGAAAAATTCAATAACAAGACAAATGGTATCGTTCAACGTCGTTGGACACAAATTGCAGCTCCTGAACTTTCAGCAGCCATTGATGACGTGATTGGTGATGGTTGGCGTAACGACATCCATGAGCTTGAAAATCTTACAACTTACTTGGATGACAAGGAAGTCTTGAACCAGTTCTATCAAGTTAAGAAGACTGCTAAACAACGTTTGGCAGACTACATCAAAGAAACAACAGGCGTAGAAGTGTCTACAGATGCTATCTTTGATGTTCAAGTGAAACGTCTTCACGCTTACAAACGTCAATTGCTTAACCTTCTCCACATCATCAAACTTTATTGGGATCTGAAAGATAATCCAGATAAAGACATGGTACCTCGTGTATTCATCTTTGGTGCCAAAGCTGCCCCTGGTTATCACTTCGCTAAATCTGTTATCAAACTTATCAACGAAGTTGCCAATCTTGTTAACAATGATGAAAGCCTCCAAGGAAAACTTAAAGTGGTCTTCCTTGAAAACTACCGTGTCAGCCTTGCGGAACTTATCATTCCAGCAGCAGATGTCTCTGAACAAATCTCATTGGCTTCTAAAGAAGCATCTGGTACCTCAAACATGAAATTCATGATGACTGGTGCTATTACCTTGGCAACACTTGACGGTGCCAACATTGAAATCAAGGACGAAGTAAGCGATGAGAATGTTGTTATCTTCGGTATGGACAAGGACGAAGTTTATGAACACTATGCACGTCACGATTACTACTCTCGTGCAGTTTATGAAAATAACACAGTCATTCGTCGTGTCGTCGATACTTTTGTTAACGGTACGATTCCAAATGCTCAAGCTGAAGGTACTGAAATTTACGAAGCCCTCATCACCCACAACGATGAGTACTTCCTCTTGGAAGACTTCGCTGCTTATGTAGAAGCTCAAGAGAAAATCGATGCACTTTATCGTGATCATGACAAGTGGGCACGTATGAGCTTGGCTAATATTGCTAAATCTCATAAATTCACTTCGGATGATACGATTACAGAGTATGCTAAAGAAATTTGGGAATTGAAAAAATAGGCGATAGCTTATGAATCACAAAAAAGATAGCGACTAGAAATGGTCGTTGTCTTTTATTTTTTTAAGAAGAGAGATGACTGAGACAGATAAGCAGCATTTAGAGTGTCTGTTACAGTAGGAGTTTGTCCCTAGCTTAATCCAAGCCCTTAAAACTTGCACTTACTTATCAAGATGTTATAATGACCTATAGGTATAAGCATCAGAAAAAGGGGGAAAATTTATGGCTTTACGCAGCCAATTAATTACCAAAGAGTTTCCAGAATTAGATAGGGTAGAGCGTTTAAACAACGAGGCCTTTCCAGAAGAAGAACGTATTCCATTAAGTGAGTTTTTACAATTGGATGGTCGTGATGATTATCATTTCTTTGCCTTTTATGACGAGGATGATTTTGTTGGATTTGCCTCAGTTCTCTATAATGCCAAAGTTTTTTATGTGAGTTTCTTTGCCATCGTACCTCAAATGCGGAGTCATGGCTACGGAAGTGAGATTATTGATAAACTGGTGGACTTTTATGGACCATCGCGTTCTATGGTCTTGGAAGTAGAGCGCTTGGATGAACCTAACGACAATCCTGAGCAACGTGTGGCGCGTTGGGATTTCTATAAGCGTAATGGTTTTAAGACTTCCAATGCCTTCTTGGAATATGAAGGTTTGAGCTTTGAGATTCTCTATCGTGGCGATCACTTTGACGAAAAAGCCTACAGAGACATATTCCACAAACTTCAGGAAAATGCTTATTTTGATTTTAGTATCAAACATCGTCACTTGAGCGATTTATAAAGAATCTAGTTAAGCAGGTCTTAGTTGGCCTGTTTTTCATTTATTTTCAGGCTTTACCAATCGTTTTCAGATTAATTTGGAGTCCTATGCTATAATAGAAGTACTATGAAGAAAGTAATTTTACAGTATCTGGCAAGTGCCCTGGCTGTAATCCTCATACTTGGTCTTGTGGTTTTCAATCGACAGCGAAATCACTCTTTGGTAAAGAAGGTCAAAGACCCTGAGATTTCCTATATCTATCAGGATTCTTTGGAAAATATAGATAGACTGGCACTTAGTCAGGCTGGGGTTATCCAATCTTATCAACTCGATGCTTTGTCTGTTAGGAAGGAAGATGGGAAGATTTACCTCGTTCTCCATATCAATCATTCCTATGATATGCAGGTAAATCTTGTCCTAAAGGCAGATATCTACGGTGATTTATCTGTGGTTCAAGCGACGCCATCAAAGGCTTTAAAGCTGGCCTTGGAGGACGCGTCTTATCAAAAGCGATTGACCTTGATTTCACAAAAGGCAGATGCTATTATGGCTCGTGACCACTGGGATCAGGCCATTAAGCCAGCCTATGTGGCTCAGGTGAGAAGTAAGATGAAAAAGACTTCCTTGACCCAGCTAGACAAGGTTTTACAGGACATTGACCAAGAAAGTAAGGAAGTGGGCTCAGATACCTATACGGCCTTTTTCCAAGCTTCTCAACTCCCTAATCATGACAAGCTCAATTTGGTTATGAAGCACATGCAGGTTTATGTGGACAAGTACCAGTTCCTCCAGTTAGGGAAGTCAGGTTATAAATTTTCCAAGAAGTTAGAGCCAACTAGTCCTTTTTACAGTTACTTCCGTGAGGCTATTATGGAGACCTATCAGACGGATTTAGGGCTTGGGGTGGATGACTTAGGTATCAAGCTCCACCTTTTTAGGTCTTGGATTGATAAGCAGTCTATGGATTATATTAGGAGCAACTACAAGGGTAAGACAGACTTGGATAAGCTACTGGCCTACAGCAAGGACAAGAAGATTCATCTGGATTACACAACAGGTGCTTCCTACCATAATCGAAGCTTGGGAGACTTTACCTATCCGCAGAACATGAAAATTCAGCTACCTCAGACCAGTGTCATTGGCCCTTATGGAGTTAGCAATTCCCGTTTTATTGAGTTTATTGTCAATATGGATACGGGGAGGTTTGTTTCTGAGTGGAATGTCTACAAGAAAAGGAAAGACGGTAGCATCGACTCTAATCCTAAGCATTATAAGATTGAAGCTGGCGCTGACATTGCCGATACGGATTCTGCTAACTATGGGCTGTCTAAGGGCTTGAATGCTGACCTACCAGCCTATCTCAATAATAGCCATACCTATCTCGACGTTCGTCATCCTGCTGACAATGCGATTAGACGCAAGATGGTTAGGAAGTGGAAAAATCCCAAGAATGTCTTAAACGGTGGGCGCTATGCTGATATTGTTAAAAAAGGAGGCTTGAAAGACCTTGAAACATGGAGACAAGTTAAAGCTGAAGACCGGCTCCAGGTCTACAATGCTTACCTTGATTATATTCGCTCTCATCTTGTGCTTAATGGGTTTGACAGCTTTTACCAAGAAACCTACAAGCCCCAAGGTGGAGACAAAAAAGACTGAAACCCTTGATAGTGTTCTTGTCGCTAAAAATTTCTATCGTGTAAGGGATGCCTATGCCATCAAGCTCTACGGGCAGGATGAGGGGATGTCCTTTGATGTGTCTGGCCAAAGACTTTTTGGATCAAACATTGCTATTAAGGATGGCCTATTATTTGGCTCAAGTCTTGGAGATTTGACCATTGAGGCTTATTTTCAAGGAGAGGTGTCCTACCTTTTAGAGGCGACCCAGAAGCTCCCAGTGGACAAAAATCGCATAAAAGCTAATCACTATAGTCAGGACATTGTTCTGAATAAGGTTTGGACTAGTCTGGAAGGCCAAGAAACCTCCAACAGTATCATCACTCAGTTTCAGGATAAGACTCTACTCAAGTTGCGGATTAGCTACAACAAAGAGTTTCTTCCCACAAAGATTCAAGGTTTCTACAATAGCCAAACCTTGAATGGCTGGCGGGACCTCTTTTACATAGATTATCCTTACAGTGATCAGGAAGCCTTCAATCAGGCTCAAGATGCCTATATACAACACATCCAGTACATGGAAACTCATCCTGAGGAAGAAGCAGGAGAGTTTGGTTAATAAAGCAAAATCACCTTTATCTCGAGATAAAGGTGATTTGTTTTGCGCCTAAGATTTAAGTTTTAGTTTTGATTTGTGGCAACTTCTGGAAAAAGCTTGTCTAAGATTTTTGAAGTGATAGCCTGTCCAGGTCCTTCAGCACAGTAGGTGTGCATATACATAGAAGGGTTAAAGTTGAGCTCGATGCAGGTGCAATGAGGGTTTTCTTTGCTAGCAGGTTGGGTTTCATCTGGAATAATGAGGTCAACCCCACAAGCCCAAGCGCCCATACTAGTTGCCATAGCTGCAGCTAGTTCTTGGTAAGAGGAATCCATGGTCTCAGTGACATCAATAGAGTCACCACCCGTAGAAATGTTAGAGTTACGACGTAGATTGACCTTTTTCCCTTCTGGGAGAATATCATCAGGGGTATAACCCTGTTGTGTTAACATCAGTTGTTCGATGTCTCCTAGCGCAATGATTTCAAGTGGTGAGCGGTGATCACGTCCTCGCAATGGATTGGCATTTTTCTGAGCGACCAATTCACGAATGGTGTGTTTGCCATCACCGACAACATTGGCAGCGACACGAAGGAGGACAGCCTCACAGCGCCCATCCAGAATGAAGAAACGGTATTCGGTTCCTGGGATAAATTCTTCAACAAGAACAGCTGTATCTTCTGCAAAGGCAATCTCGAGGGCTTTCTTATAGTTATCAAGGCTGGCAGGCTCTTGGAAAATGGAAATGCCCAGACCAAAGTTGGTTGATTTTGGTTTAACTACAATTTGCTTGTCCTTGATAAGAGGATAATAAGCTAGACCTTGTTCCAGACTGGTAAATTCGTCGCCAGCAGGGACAGGGAAACCGGCATCAGCCAGGATTTTTTTGGTCACGGTTTTATTGGCCATGGCAAGAGGTACTACATAGTTGTCTTTTGAGGTCATGTTACCATTTTTGACGTACTCAACATGATCTTTATGCCAGAGTTTAAGGAACTGATCCTGCTCATCTAGGATTTCAAAATGAATCCCCTTTTGAATGGCATCAAAGAGTAGCATCTGAGTAGAAAGCTCCATCTCCTCGTAACCCTTAAGAGCATAGTGGGCAGTCCAGTCGTAATCATGATAGGCAAGAGCCTTGTCAAGGGCAAAGTCAGCAAGGGACTTGTCTTTGATATGAGGCAGAAGTTGAGCAGCTAGTGTCTGGCTAGGATCAGCAAAGGCATCTTTGACTTGTTTGACCAGACCTTGATGATAGTCACCAAGCCCAAAGTGTTGAACCAATTGGTCTAGGGCTTTAATAATATCCTTAGTTTCGGCCATAGCTTGATCAGGTAGTGGTTCTAGCGGATGAGAAAGAGCAATTTTCTCATTTAGTGCGTGACCTTGAGCTAGAACTTGATCGACATTTTCAGGGCTATCAAGCCAAAGGAAGGCTAAAATGAGCAAGTGTACAGTGTCCATAGTAGTCTGGCTAATACCGATACGCTCAAAGGGATTGAGGTCGAAGTTACGGAATTCCAGATAGGTAATTCCCTTGTCCAGGAAGGAACGATTAGCCTTTTGGCCACGGAAACGAACAGCTGAATAAAATTCCTTCTCGGCAATCAAATCACCATTGGCAATATAGGTTTCGATATCGGAGACGTAGTCTTCAAGATTATCAAAGGATACTTGAATTTCTTCCTTATTGACATAGCCGTGGTCACTGTTACGGAAGGAACGCACAGGTTCTGGAACTTCTTGGTCGAAGAAGCCTTGCTCAGCAATAGGTGCAGCCCCAAAGAGATAGGTAATCACCCAACGGTAGCGCAAGTAGTTTTGAGCCAACTTAAGATAGAGGGCATTCTTGAAGGCAATCATATCGGTCTGATTACTTTCTTGGAACAAGGCCTCAACCAAATCTTTACCCAGTTCCATATTATAGTGGATACCTGAGATAGCTTGTAGTTTAGTTCCGTATTTTTCAGCCAAGTAGTTGCGATAATGGCGTTCGAATTCATTTTCCAGTTGGGCAACTTGAATCTCTTGAGCTTTGATGCGAGGTGGCATTGAGAGGGGCCAGAGAACCTCGTCTTGAGAAATCGAACGTCCGGCTACATCGGTAATAGCTCCTAGAAGACGACGAGCCTCAGTGGTGGATTTGGCAACTGGCGTAATGAGCTCCATTTGAAACTCACAAAAGTCAGTCTGAATATAGGGGTGGAAACTACGAGCTCCTAGACAGGATGGGTGAGGCGTATGCGCCAGCTGTCCTCGCCTATTGACACGCAGACTCTCACGCTCGATTCCAAAGTTCGCTTGGAGAATGGGGCTGGTAGACTCCAGCTTTTGAAGCAGTTGGTTTATAGTCATAGAATCACCTTTTCATCTAATGTTAGTGATAGTCTATTATAAATAGGAGAATAAAACAACTTTCCGCTACGGTTAAGGGAAATTTCCGAATGTTTTAGATAAGTTTGTGAAAAATGAGCAGGTTTTAGAACGATATTTTTATCAAACATCGTAAAATGCTTACAAATGTTAGTGAAATGACATTGTACTTGCAATTTTACTCAATTTAACCTATACTAATGACATATATATGAGAACGAAAAAATCCCTAGGGTCTGCCCTCAGGGGCTTTTGTATGCTCTCAAAAGGGTATGACCGTTCTTTTATAGATAAATGATAAGCATAAGACTGTTAGTTTTAAGCTTTGCTCTGCCCAATAACGATGCTTTCGCCGTGATGATATTCCTATAACTGCAGAAGCAGTTATAGGAAGCGGAGTTATCGAGACTTTGGCTCGATAACTAGTCATGGAACGACTGAGTCGGTCGCTGACGTCCGCCATCACTTAAGAAAGCATCAAAAAAGAAAAATATCAAAAGAATAAAGAATAAAAAACGGAGGTAATTATGTTTCAAACCCTGATCGCCCAGATAAAGGAATACAAGAAACCCTCAATCCTAGCGTCCCTCTTCATGACGTTAGAAGTCATGTTTGAGATTTCCATTCCCTTTGTCATGGCCAATCTTTTGGACAAAGGTGTCCAGCAATCTAACATGTCTAACATTTGGCTCTATAGTGGCCTCATGTTGGTCTGTGCCTTCATGTCGCTTTTCTGTGGGATGCAGTCGGCACGCTATGCGGCCTTTGCTTCTGCTGGATTTGCCAAGAATCTACGTCAAGCCATTTTCAAAAAGGTTCAAACCTTCTCTTTTGAAAATATCGATAAGTTCTCAGCTGGTGGTTTGGTAACACGTATGATGACTGATGTTACCAACGTGCAGAACTCTTACCAGATGATTATCCGCATCTGTGTGCGCGCACCACTTAATCTGATCTTTGCCATTGCAGCAAGTTTCCTGATTAATGGTGAAATGGCTTGGATTTTCGTTGGTGTAACACTCTTCCTTGGTCTGGTTTTGGCTGTTATTACCAAAATCGTATACCCTCTTTTTACTCAAGTGTTTGAGGCTTATGACAACCTCAATAACAGTATCAAGGAAAATATCACTAACATGCGTGTGGTGAAATCCTACGTTAAAGAGCAGGAAGAGACAGATAAGTTCAAGAAAGCTTCACGCCGCATTTACAAGATGTTCATGCGTGCTATTCGTGTGGTTATCATGTCTAACCCAGCCATGATGTTGTCTATGTATGCGTCCTTTCTCATGATTTCCTGGTTTGGTGCTCATCTTATCGTTATCGGCAAGCTATCTACAGGTGAATTGACTTCCATGTTCAGTTACACCATGACTATCCTAATCTCACTTATGATGTTCATGATGATCTTTGTCATGTTGTCTATCTCTATGGCTTCTGTAGAGCGTATCAATGAAGTGCTCAACACTGATTCAACCATTGTTTCACCTGAAAATGGCTTGACAGAGGTCACAGATGGTTCTATCAGTTTTGAGCATGTGGATTTCTCATACACAGATGAAAATGGTGATAAGACCCATGTTCTCAAAGATATTACGCTTGATATTAAGTCTGGTGAAGTTATCGGTATTCTTGGTGGAACAGGTTCTGGTAAATCAAGCTTGGTTCAGCTCATTCCTCGTCTTTATGATGTGGAAGCCGGTCAAGTTAAGGTTGCAGGCCACGATGTTAAGGACTATGATTTGGATAGCTTGCGTAAGCAAGTTGCCATGGTGCTTCAAACCAACGTCCTTTTCTCAGGAACCATTAAGGAAAATATGCGTTGGGGAAATAAACAGGCGACAGATGAGGAAATCATTGAAGCTTGTAAGATTGCCCAAGCTGATGAATTTATCCAAGAGTTTAAGGATGGCTATGACACCAAGATTGAACGTGGTGGAGCCAATGTCTCAGGGGGACAACGTCAACGTCTCTGTATCGCACGTGCCCTCCTCATGAATCCAAAAATCTTGATTCTTGATGATTCAACATCAGCGGTTGATACTAAGACAGATAGTTTGATTCGTCAAGGTTTGGCATCAAGTCTTAAGGACACCACTAAGATTATCATCGGTCAACGTATTTCATCCATCCAAGATGCAGACCGCATCGTTGTTATGGATGATGGCCGAATCGATGCCATTGGTACTCACGATGAATTGGTGGCTAACAATGCCATTTATCGTGACGTCTACAAGATGCAAACACAAGGGAAAGGAGTAGCAGATGCAAAATAAGAAAAAAGCTAACTGGGGCTCTTTAGCAAGACTTTTGCGCTTTTTGTGGCAAGACTATAAACTTTCACTTTCTATCGCCTTTATACTCATTGTTGTTGCTTCTTTGGCAACGGTCAATTTGACGGCTTCTATTCAGTCCTTGGTTGACGTTTACGTTCAGCCCATGCTCAAATCTGGTAGCCATGACTTTGGTCCTCTTTTACATTTCTTGACTTCAGTGGCTGTGTTCTGTCTTATCGGTGTGATTGCCAACTATGTGTCATCACTCCTCATGGCGACGATTTCGCAAGATTCTCTGCGTTCCCTTCGTAATCAGCTCTTTGCTCGTATGCAAAAGCTGCCCGTTCGCTACTTTGATACTCACCAACACGGTGACATCATGTCTATCTACACCAACGACATCGATGCCCTTCGTCAGGCTGTTGAGCAGTCTATTCCACAGTTGCTACAAACAACTATTACCCTTATCGGTGTGACTGTGACCATGCTTACGGTTAGTCCTCTCCTCTTTATCGTGGTCCTAGTTATGGTAGGTATCATGTTTATGGTCATCAAAAATGTATCAGCTAAATCAGGCCGTTACTTTGGTGAACAACAAAAGAATTTGGGGATTGAAAATGGCTTCATTGAAGAAATGATGTCAGGTCAAAAAGTGGTCAAGGCCTTTGTCCACGAAGAAGAAAGCATGGCTGATTTTGACAAGATTAACGAGCAACTTTTTGAATCTTCTTACTTGGCTAATCGCTATGCCAATGTTCTCATGCCAATTCTTGGGAACTTAGGAAATGTTTCCTTTGTTTTGACTGCCTTGGTTGGTGGACTCTTTGCCCTTAATGGTGTCGGTGGTTTGACTATCGGTGGTCTCATGGCCTTCCTACAATTGAACCGTTCTTTCAACGGACCTATTACTCAGGTCTCTCAACAACTGAATTTTGTTCTTATGGCACTTGCCGGTGCTGACCGTATCTTTGACCTTCTGGACGAACCAGAGGAAGTTGACCAAGGTAAGGTCACTTTGGTCAATTACGAACTGGTAGATGATCAGATGGTTGTGACAGACAAGAAAACCAATCTCTGGGCTTGGAAACACCCACGTCCAAATGGTGACTACGAATTGGTCGAGTTGGTCGGAAATGTGGTCTTTCAAGACGTTGATTTCTCTTACGATGGTAAGAAACAAATCCTTCATGACGTTAACCTCTATGCAGACAAGGGGCAAAAGGTAGCCTTTGTGGGTGCGACAGGTGCTGGTAAGACGACGATTACCAACTTGATTAACCGTTTCTACGATATCCAATCTGGTGTGATTACTTATGATGGTATTGATGTCAAGCTGATTGAGAAAGATTCTCTTCGTCGCTCACTTGGTATCGTGCTTCAAGATACCCATCTCTTCACAGGGACTATCGCTGAAAATATTGCCTATGGCCGTGCCGATGCGACACGCGAGGAAATTCTTGAAGCTGCCCGTATTGCTAACGTGGATTCCTTTGTGCAACATTTGGACAATGGTTATGACACTGTTCTTACAGATGATGGTGCAGGCTTGTCTAACGGACAACGTCAGCTTATCGCCATTGCGCGTGCTGCCCTTGCCAATGCACCGGTTCTTATCCTTGACGAGGCGACATCCTCTATTGACTCTCGTACTGAAAAAATGGTACAAGAGGGGATGGACCGACTTATGGAAGGACGTACGGTCTTCGTTATTGCCCACCGTCTTTCAACCATTGTCAACTCTGACGTTATCATGGTTATGGACCACGGACGAATCATTGAACGTGGTGACCACGACAGCCTTATGGAACAAGGTGGTACCTACTACCGACTTTATACCGGTGGTCTGGAAATTGATTAAGACTAAAAAAACTCAGGTTTTGCCTGAGTTTTTTTGCATCTGAAGAAAAGGTTTCTTTTGAGACTTTTCTTGCAAAAACGATAGATTTGAGATCTTAAATCTCAACTTCTTCTAAACCTTGTGAGTCTAGACGATAGATCTTTTGGCAGACTTGTCTGAGGTAGTTGACATCATGCGATACCGTCAGAATTGCCCCTGGATAGTTCTCGAAGAGCTGTCGGACTTGGGGTTGCGAGGTGGGCGAAAAATTTCTGGTTGGTTCATCTAAGATAAGGAGCTGAGGGCTTTCTAAGACCAGGTGCAGCAGGAGTAGTTTTCCTTTCTGTCCTCCAGATAAATCAGAGATTGCATGGTTCATTTCATCATGACTAAAGTTGAGGTAAGCGAGATGGGAGCTTATAACTTCTCGTTCAGACTTGTCGCCAGTCTTACTCAAAAACGCTATTGGAGACAAATCCAGTGGCAAGATAGTGTCATAACGTTGGGGCATGTAGCCAATAGTCAGGTCTGTCTTCTGACTAAGTTTTTGGTAGAGATAGTGTAAGAGAGTGGATTTACCGCAGCCGTTATCTCCCACAATACCAATTTTTTCCTGGCCTTTCAAAGAGAGTTTGAGATGGTCAATGGTCAGGTGAGGAGCTATGTTTATCTGCTTTTCATCTAGATTTAAGAGATATTTTCCTTGAGGTAGAGGGTCGATATGAGAGAAGAATAGTTCAATGCTATCTTCTTTTTCAGGCATTTGTGTCATGTCTTGGGCAAGGCGGTCGTAGCGTTTTTCTTGTGAGAGGACTGCTTTCATCTTTTTAGCAACCAATCGTCCTTGCGTGCTGTCATGCGTATTACGTAGGGTAGTTTGGACATTTTGTTTGATACGACGATGCTTGGCCATGGCCTTGTCATAGGCTTTTTTCTCGGTTTTTGCTTGCTGCATCTGTTGTTGGAAGGTATCAGTGCGTTGTTGACTATAGTTATCATAGTTGAGGTGCTCCACACTGGTCCTTGCCTGTCGACGACGTTTAAGGAGTTCCAGATGGATAATGGTATCAGCTGTCTGACTGAGTAAATCCTCGTCATGTGAGATGTAGACGATCGTTTTATCTGAGTGCTTGATAAAGTCTTTTAGCCAAGTCATAGTAGTCAAGTCCATATCGTTTGAGGGCTCATCAAGAAAAATGACGTCGTGGGGACGAGCTAATTCTCGGATGAGTTGAATTTTGAGTTTCTCACCACCTGACAGACTGGCGATAAGCTGACTGCTAGCCAAACGCTCACTATCAAAATGAAGTTCATCAGCCAGACGATAGAGGGTAGCATAGTCTAGGTCATAAGTGTCCGCAAAGAAGTAGTCGTTAAGGGTTAGAGATTGCAAGCTATCCGAAATCTGTTGGGGAATATAGACCTGTGGGTTATCTGGTTTATTAATAGTTCCTTCGTAAGACAGATGGTCAAAATGTGCTTTTGGATTGACCAGAAGGGCAAGGAGACTAGATTTTCCATTGCCTTCCTCCCCAATGATGGCGACTTTTTCGCCTGTAGCTATCGTTAGATTTAGATCATGAACAAGTTCACGCAAATCCTTGGTATGTATTATGGTTAGGTGTTGAATCTGTATCATAGGACCTCCTAGGTCAGAGTGTTTGTGGATATTGTTTCATGGGAAGTAGGTTTTTACTTCAAACAATATCAAAGGTCAAAAAACAGTCCTACCTTATAAGATAGAACTGTCATGAATCTAGCTAAAAAGCTCTCTAGGAGATAGTGATGGTGTGGACACAAAAAAGCGCAGATACCATCAACAAGTTTTCTACAGAAAAAGAGCGCAAAAAAGACATGAAAACAATCTATCAAATAAAGCAGGTTTATTGTGAATAGACTTAGTTGTTCATGTCTCCATTTACCTCCGAATGTTACTTGCCTTGATTGTACGCTGTCTAACGGATTTTGTCAAATGAAAATCAAAAATCCAGCTCTCTTAGACCGCCGATTCGCCTTATCAATAGTCCCTACCTATGCTATGAGAGAAATAGGACAGTTCTACCTTATTATAGAAAATAAGTTTATATAAAGTTATAAAGAAGCTGAAGTCAATTTTACTCTTGAAATTAGCTGAAAAAGCAGATATTGAAGATTATTCAAACCAGTAAGGTCTGAGTCTTTCTATACTTAATGATTAAGGCTACTTACAAACGTTATTTGCTACAAAAAAATATCTCAGTTTCAAAATCCAAACACTGAGTAAATAAACATTCTGGCTGACTCGAACAATTTGGAGCATGGCCAATCTTTTTAGTGTCTAATATTTGTGATGTACTTTTTGCTGTCTGATAGACTTCTTGGACTTCAATTAGCAAATGAGTCAAGATATGATTGTAGTGTTTGAAAAACAAAAAAATAAATTTACTTACTTTTTAACATGCGGATATGATAGGCTAATTTTTTGCTTCAACAAGAAGAAATATTAAAGCATAAATGAGAATATCAGCCATTTAAACTAGTTTTATTTTCTCATGAGTTTAGAATGATAACATGTTCAAGCCGATTAGGTTAAAAATGAAAGTGAATTTTATATTTTCATAGAAACGGGGAAATACGCCATAATAAAGAGTTTTGACATATTTTATATAGAATTCAGGAAGCAAAAACAATAAAATTGTCAGACAACTAATATTTTTTTAAAAAAGTGAGATTAAAATCTTGACTGTAAATTGTCAGAATGTTAGAATATGGAGTGAATCATGACTATGAGAAAACTGACTTATAATCATGTGACCTATAACTAACTATCTTTTAGAGGGAGATTTTTAATGAAAGACTTTTTTAATAGACGCCAACGCTTTTCATTGCGTAAATATTCGTTTGGTGTCGCTTCAGTCTTGCTAGGAACAGCACTTTTTGCTGCTCATAGTGCACAGGCAGATGAAGTAGCGACTCCAACTGTAACGGCGGGTAATCCGGGCACATCCGTAGCGGGAGAAAGTTCAAGTAGTTTAGTCAATACTACGACAACAGCACCCCAATCAAATCCAGCAGCTAGCGTGACTTCCCCATCCGCTTCTGCAACATCTACGTCAACAGTTGCTTTGGTATCACCAGCTTCTGAAGTAGCAAGTGCTTCAACAACAGAAACAACGTCTACAGCTACAGCACCAGCGACAACAGCAACAGCTGCAGCTACTGCTAGCTCAACTCCAACAGCTGCGGGTACTACATCTGTAGGTTCAGCAACTTCTTCTTCAACAGGTGCAACTAGCACATCAGCTGTAACTCCAACAGCGGTACAACCTACAGTGGCACAGCCAGTCGCTTCAACAACACAACCGACGGCTACAACACAACCTGTATCAACGTCTACAGCTACTCAGCCAGTCGCTTCAACACAGCCTACATCGGCTTCAGTGGCACAACCTGCAACGACAACTTTGACAACGTCAACACCAAGTCCAACGTCCGTAGCGAATACAGCAGCTTTGACAACAATGTTGACGGCGAACCCAATGTCCGCTGCAGGAACTGCACCAGAAGTACGTAGTCGTAGCAGTCGTAGACGTCGTTCGCTTGATAATCCAGAATCAACAAGTTACACAACTGGTGTAGCAACAGCGACACCAACTATGAGTGATCCTAACGGAGCAACGATTACTAACCGTCCTCTTGTTGTACCTACGCCAAAAGATCCAAATGATCATATTACAGCTGGTATTAACTACCAATTGAATCCAAATACTTCTCAGTATACTTATCTCGTTACTGATTTGATGGGATTCAATAAAGCATACAACACGAAGTACTATTATCGTATGTCTAAACCATACGACAACTCTACAAATGTAACCATTGAGTTGGTAGACGGTGCTACAAACACTGTTAAAGAAACAAAACAAATCAATGGTGCTGGTACTGTTAACTTAGGTCAAGCTACACTTGCTCCTATTTCTGGGGCTAAGCAGGCCTATATTGAGTTCCGTTTTGAAAATATTGTGGATGCAGATAAGACAAACCGTCCAGCTCTACGTGCAACTTGGAAATACAATGGTAGTGCTACTGATTTTGATGGCCAACGTTCGGCTATTCAAATCTATGATGTAGTTAATCCTGCTAACGAAGGTACTACAATCACGGATCCACAATACTACATTCCACGTCTAACTCATAAAACAACGTATTATAAAGTTGTTGATAAAAATGCATCAACTTATGATAAGAATCGTCTTGTCGGTAAATTTGTTCAAGATACAAATGGGAACTATATTAAAAACTCATCTACTGCGGGTGATTATAAACTTGTAAATAAAGATGGTATACCAGATGTTGGTACACAGTCATATAGAGAAACTGGAAACGAAGAAAGTCTTGGTAGCTTTACTCTAACTGCTATGGAGGGACAGGATTTCCATGCCTCAGCCCTTCGTGCTTTTGAAGGTTACAGTCTTTATCAAACAGCGGATCCTCGCTCACTTGTAGATGTGCTTAAAAAGCCTTATCAAGTAGGTCAACGTTGGTTTGACGTCGCCAATGCAGAGGGTGCTGTTAAACGTATTAAGGAAGTTGTCAAAGAGGATGGTACCGTCCGTATCGAAATGTGGGCCATTAAGTCTGATAGCTTAAACAAGATTGCTAAAGACGTAAATACTGATGGATATGTAAAAGTTTACGAGACAGTCATTCGTCCGGGAAGCAATAACAAAATTGACCATCCAGAAGATCTTGGTAAGAACCCTACCATTGATGATGCTGGTTGGAATAGAGATAATAATAAGCCAAGCTATGAAGGTCTTAAACCTGAGTATAGAGATAAGCTTGTTATGGGGCAACCTTTTGCTATTTTCTCAGATAAACAAAACACTAACTATAAGGGTGACTTAGAGTTTGCTAGAGGTTCAGGCGCAGACTTTATTTATAAACGTCCAGATGGCACTTTCTATCGAATGTCCTGGGCTGGGAATGTAGCACAAAATAATGTTGAAGTTAAAGAAAATCCTGTAAGTGCTACTGAGGCTGCTCAATATAGTCCACGTTATTCTTCTGCAGGTGAGTTTTATGTAAACCGTGGTAGCTCAGATACGTCCTATACGATTAATGGTGTTCCAGTTGCTTCAGGTAACATTTTCCGTTTGGAAAACAAATTGTCACCTAGCTATGAAACGGTTTACTATTATGTAAAAAACGAACCTATTGATATTGAACTTAATCTAAAGAAAGTCCTAAAGAGTCTTAATACGACAGTACAACCTGAATTGAAAAAGGGAGACTTCTCTTTTAATATAACAAATGTTGCGGCAGACCCTGCTAATCCACTTGAAAAAGATGGACCGGCTATTAATGCGACAGTAACAAACAAGGAAGATGGTTCTATTCCCTTCACTCAAAAAATAAGACAAGCTGATGGTACTGAAAAAGAAGTATCGCTTATCCAATTAGACAAAGTTGGTATCTATAAATATCGTATTACAGAAGTAGCTGGTTCTGATACTGAAGTTGACTATGATGGAATGAGTGTTACGGCAACCGTTACAGTTACAGAAAAGAAAGACTCTTCTGGCAACTACTTGGGTGAGTATGAATATACTGTTACGTACACTTCAAAAAATGGTCAAGATGACTCTGGAAACACTGATGTTTCAGCAACAAATCCGACGGGAACCGGTACTGATACTGAATTCAACAACTTTGTTGTAGCTCCAGTAAACGTTGAATTTGACTTTACGAAGAAATTATCTGGTCGTAATCTAAAAGCAAATGAGTTTACTTTTAATCTTTTGAATGAAGCAGGTGCAGTGGTTGGCACTGCAAAAAATGATGCGAACGGCAATATTAAATTCACGGGCATTAAATACAAGGTTAGTGATCTTGGAACAAATTCTGCAGGAGAGCGAAATGACAGCAAGACCTTTAACTACACTGTAAAAGAGGTTGTGCCAACAACAGCCGAAGCTGGTATGTCTTATGACCAAATGGAAGCGAAAGTAGCTGTTACAGTTACTAAGACAGGTCATACTTTGACAACTGCTACAACTTACTCATCAGTTAATGGTATTGATGCTAATGGTAACCCAACGACGGGTGTAGATAAAGAATTTAACAATACCTTCACACCGAACCCAGTAAAAGTAAACCTTGAGTTCGATAAGTCTCTTTCAAATGGTATGCTTAATGCTGGTGATTTCAGCTTTAAATTAACTGGTGACGGTAATGTTAATGAAACGGTAACAAATAAAGCTAATGGCAAGATTAACTTTAGTACGTTGTCATTCGATAAAGCTGGTGTCTATAACTACACTGTAAAAGAAGTAGCTGGAACAAACACAGATGTTGATTATGATGCGATGACAATCAACGTGAAGGTTACCGTAACAAAAGATGCCAATACGGGTCTATTGTCAGCAAGTACGGTGATGACTTCATCAGGTGGTGAAGCAACAGATGCCAATGACAGAGTCTTCAACAACTTTGTTGTTCCTCCAGTACCGGTAAATGTTAATTTCACAAAAGCTTTAGCAGGTCGTACACTTGTAGCAGGTGAATTTACATTTGAAATGAAGGATGAAAACGGAGTTGTTGTTGCTACTGGAACCAATGATGAACATGGTGTTGTTACCTTTAATCAACTCCCAGAAGTGAAAAATGCTCAAGTTGGTAAAGTCATCAAGTACACGGTGACTGAGAAAGTTCCAGCTAACAAAGAATTCGGTGTCACTTACGATAACATGGTTGCTGAGGTTTCTGTGACTGTTTCTAAGAATGCAGACCACACTTTGAAAGCAACGGTAAAGTATCCAGGAGGAGACACAGAGTTCAACAACGTTGTAACCCCACCAACAGAGCCTAAGTTCCAACCAGAGAAATTCATCGTTAACAAAAAGAAATTTGACGTCACTGGTAACAAGTTGATGGATGACGACAATGAGTTGACAAATGAATACACTGAAACAAATGCGGATCCATACGTAGACAAGACAAACAACAATGAGCCTGAAAACTTGAATACCAAGACAGTTAAGAAGGGCGATAAGATTGTCTACCAAGTATGGTTGGATACAACAAAATTAAAAGCAAGTGACAATATTCAAGCTGTTGGTATTACAGATAAATATGAAGCTGACAAACTGGAGATCAATGTTGCAGATATCAAAGCTTACGATTCAGTAACGGGTGCAGATGTAACCTCTAAGTTTGTCATCACAGTAAACAACGGAGAAATCACTGCAACTTCTAAAGACGAATTTATCAAAGATAAAGTTATCGACACAACTAAGTTCGAGTTTGGTCGTTACTACAAATTTGATATTCCTGCCACTGTTAAGACAACGACTCCAGATGGTGTGGATATCGAAAATACGGCAAATCAAATTGTTCACCAGTACGATCCGACAAAAAGAGATATCACTAAGCCAGAAAAACCAACACAAAAACGTGTCGTAAATCTTCCAATTTCACTTCCTCTTAACTTCACTAAGAGACTTGATGGTCGTCAGCTTCAGGCTAATGAATTTACTTTTGAACTCCGAAAAGATGGCGTTAAGGTTGCTGATGCCCAAAATGATGCACCAAATGCCAATGGTGTTGCCAAGATTAACTTTAAAGCACTTCAGTTCACCCATGCTGATCTTGGAAAAACTTATACTTATACAGTAAATGAAGTTGCGGGTTCAGATGCAACGGTGACATACGATACCATGGTTGCGACGATTACAGTCACTATCCAAAAAGATGGTACGGCTAAAGCTATCGTTGCACACTTGGACCAAGATGCACCAGATAAAGAGTTTAATAATACGGTGAAACCACCTGAAGAACCTAAGTTCAACCCAGAAAAATACGTTGTTTCTAAAGAAAAATTCGATATCACAGGTGACAAATTGCTTGATGATGATTCTGAATTGGCAGACAAGTATGGTGATACAAAAGTCAACCCATATGCGGATGGTACAGCTAACAATGAACCAGAAAACTTGAATACGAAGACAGTGAAACCAGGATCTAAATTGGTTTACCAAGTATGGTTGGATACAACACAATTTAGCGCAACCAACACTGAAAATATTCAAACAGTCGGCATCACAGATAACTATGATGAAGCTAAATTGGATGTGAACTCAATCAAGGTTTACGATAGTGTGACAGGTGCAGATGTTACTTCTAAGTTTGATATCGCAAACACTGGTGGCGTGATTACAGCGACCCTTAAAGCTGGCTTTACGAAATCACTAGGAGATGCCAACAACACTCAAATCATTGATACAACTAAGTTTGAGTTTGGCCGTTACTATAAATTTGATATTGTGACAACAGTGAAAACGGATGCCCCAGCAGGAAAAGATATCGAAAATACAGCTGGTCAAATCGTACACTACTACAACCCAAGAACAAACAAGGTTGAGAAACCAGAAAAACCAACTCAAAAACGTGTAAACAGCGTTCCAGTTCCACTTGAGTTGAAATTCACGAAAGCTCTTGCTGGTCGTCAACTTAAAGCTAACGAATTTGAATTTGTTCTTGAAAAAGACGGCGTTGAAGTCGAACGTGTGAAAAACGACGCAGCTGGTAAAATCAACTTCAAGAAACTTGAGTTTGGTAACGATGATCTAGGTAAGACTTACAACTACACTGTACACGAAGTTACAGGTTCAGACGCAACGGTGACATACGATACAATGGTTGCGACTGTAAGGGTTTCAATCTCTCATGATGGTACAGCGAAAGCAATCGTGAAGAATGTTGTAGACGCACCAGATAAAGAGTTTAACAATACGGTGAAACCACCTGAAGAACCTAAGTTCAACCCAGAAAAATACGTTGTTTCTAAAGAAAAATTCGATATCACAGGTGACAAATTGCTTGATGATGATTCTGAATTGGCAGACAAGTATGGTGATACAAAAGTCAACCCATATGCGGATGGTACAGCTAACAATGAACCAGAAAACTTGAATACGAAGACAGTGAAACCAGGATCTAAATTGGTTTACCAAGTATGGTTGGATACAACACAATTTAGCGCAACCAACACTGAAAATATTCAAACAGTCGGCATCACAGATAACTATGATGAAGCTAAATTGGATGTGAACTCAATCAAGGTTTACGATAGTGTGACAGGTGCAGATGTTACTTCTAAGTTTGATATCGCAAACACTGGTGGCGTGATTACAGCGACCCTTAAAGCTGGCTTTACGAAATCACTTGGCGATGCCAACAACACTCAAATCATTGATACAACTAAGTTTGCATTTGGTCGTTACTATAAATTTGATATTGTGACAACCGTGAAAACGGATGCCCCAGCAGGAAAAGATATCGAAAATACAGCTGGTCAAATTGTTCACTACTACAACCCAAGAACCAACACAGTTGAAAAACCAAACAAACCAACTGAAAAACGTGTGAACAGTGTTCCAGTTCCACTTGAGTTGAATTTCACTAAGAAACTTGATGGTCGTCAACTTAAAGCTAATGAATTTACATTTGTTCTTAAGAAAGATGGCGTTGAAGTAGAACGTGCGAAAAATGATGCTCCTGATGCAACTACCGGTATCGCTAAGATTAACTTCACGAAACTTGAATTTGGTAAGGATGATATTGGCAAGACTTACAATTATACAGTGGAAGAAGTTAAAGGAACAGATTCAACAGTGTCTTACGATGGCATGGTTGCAACAGTAAGGGTTTCAATTTCTCATGATGGTACGGCAAAAGCAATCGTGAAGAATGTTGTAGACGCACCAGACAAAGAGTTCGATAACCGTGTGACACCACCAGAAGAACCTAAGTTTAACCCAGAGAAATATGTTGTTAGAGATAAAGACTTTGATTTAACTGGTAAGAAACTTTTGGATGATGATTCTGAGTTAGCTGATAAATACAGCGATACTAAGATTAATCCTTACGCAGATAAATCTAATAATAATGAAAAAGTTACTGTCCGTAATGATAAGGGCGAGTTGGAAGAAGTCTTTGAAAACCTCAATACTCAGCCTGTTAAACGTGGTCAGAAATTCTACTATCAAGTATGGCTTGATACAACTCAATTTAGTGCTAACAATAAGGAAAATATCCAAACTGTTGGTATCACAGACAATTATGATGAATCAAAATTGATTGTGACTAAAAACACTATTAAGGTTTATGATGGTGAGACTGGTGCAGATGTGACATCTAAGTTTGACGTTGCTGTTACTAACGGTATTATCACTGCAAACTTGAAATCAGGCTTTACGAAGTCACTAGGTGATGCAAATAATACTCAAGTTATTGATACAACTAAGTTTGAATTTGGTCGTTACTACAAAGTAGTTATACCTGCTACAGTTAGTCAAGATGCTTACGATGGTTCTGAAATCGAAAATACTGCGACACAAACGGTTCATTATTATAACCCAAGAACGCATACAGTTGAGACTCCAGATAAGCCAACGCAAAAACGTGTGAACAACATTCCAACAGCTATTCAGCTAATCTTTGGTAAGACACTTAATGGTCGCAAATTGCAAGCAGATGAATTTAGCTTTGTCTTGAAAGATAAAGAAACTAATAAGATTCTTGAGAAGGCTAAGAATGATGCAGATGGTAAAGTTACCTTCAAGACAATCAACTATTCAAAAGCTGATATTGGTCAAACATTTAACTATATTGTTGAAGAAGAGAAAGGTGACAAACCAGGTGTTACTTATGATGATATGAAGGTTAACGTGACTGTTCAAGTTATTCAGCCTTCTTCTGGTGATCAGTTGTCAACAGTTATCTCTTATGCTACTGAAGGTGGAGATGCCTTTACTGCGGATGATACAGTATTTGACAATAACGTAACACCAAACTTCAAACCAGAGAAGTATGTTGTTTCTAAAGAAAAATTTGATCTTAAGGGTACAAAACTTCTCGATGATGATGCGCCTAACGGTAAGGTTGAAGCTGAAAACTTGAATCACCATACACTTACTCGTGGTCAGAAATTCTACTACCAAGTATGGCTTGATACTCGTGAATTTACAGCTGAAAGCAATATTCAATCAGTAGGAATCACAGATGACTATGATGAAGCTAAACTTGATATTGATGAGTCAGCAATCAAGGTTTATGATGGTGAAACAGATGTTACTGATAAATTCAAAATTTCAATCAAAAACGGTGTCATCTACGCAACTTCTAAACCAAGTTTGACTAAACCTATTAGTGCAACTGATGCGACTCCAGTTATTGATACGACTAAGTTTGCCTTTGGACGTTACTATAAATTTGATATCCCAGCAACTGTTAAAAATATTAAAGACAATGACGGTGTTGAGTTTAGTAATACGGCCAATGAAATTGTTCATCAATACAACCCTTACAATAAGCAAGTTACAACTCCTAAAAAACCAACTCAAACACGTGAAAATAACGTTCCAGTTCCACTTGAGTTCAACTATACTAAGAAACTTGAAGGACGTGAGTTGACTGCAGGTGAGTTCAGCTTCTTATTGAAAGACCAAGATGGAAAAGTCCTTCAAACTGTATCAAATGATAAAGACGGCCACATCAAGTTTGAACAACTCTTGTTCAGCAAGGCTGATCTTGGTAAGACATTTACTTATACTGTAGAAGAAGTCAATGACAATAAACCTGGTATTTCTTACGATGCTATGAAAGCAACGGTGACAGTACAAGTAACTAAGGATGGTAAAATTCTTAAGACTGTCGTTAATCATGCTTCAACAGGTGGAAATGCTACAGATGCTAACGACAAAGAGTTCAACAACAAGGTGGTTCCACCAGAAAAACCTAAGTTCCAACCAGAGAAATATGTTGTAAACCAAGAGAAATTTGACATTACTGGTGATAAACTCGTTGATGATGATAAAGAGTTGGCAGACAAGTATGCGGATACTAATGCGAACCCATACGTAGACAAGACAGACAACAACGAGAAAGAAAACTTGAATACTAAGACTGTGAAACGTGGCGATAAATTGGTTTACCAAGTATGGCTTGATACAACTAAATTTGACGCAAACAACAAGGATTATATTCAAACCGTTGGTATCACTGATAACTACGATGAGAAGAAACTTAATGTTAACCAATCAGATATCAAAGCATACGATGGTAAAACTGGTAAAGATGTTACAGCAATGTTCGATATCAAGGTTGAAAACGGTGTGATTACAGCCAACCTTAAAGATGGCTTCACTAAGTCACTTGGTGATAAAGATAATACCCAAATTATCGATACAACTAAGTTTGCCTTTGGTCGTTACTATAAGTTTGACATTCCGGCAATTGTTAAAGACAGTAAGAATGAAAAAGGTGAGTTTGACGTACCTTCTGGTTCAGATATTGAAAACACAGCGGGACAAACAGTTCACTACTACGACCCAACAGTTAAGAAGGTCGTGAAAACACCTGAAAAACCAACTGAAAAACGTGTTGTTAACATTTCAGCTAGTGTTACGTTTGAATTCACTAAAAAACTAGAAGGTCGTGACCTTAAGGCTGGTGAGTTTAGCTTTGTACTTAAGGATAGAAAAGGTAAAGTGATTGAAACTGTAAGCAATGATGCTGACGGTAAGATTAAGTTCTCAGCACTTGAGTACAAACATGGTGAAGAAGGTATCCACTTCTACACGGTTGAAGAAGTGAAAGGTAATGATACTACAGTAACTTACGATAAGATGGTAGCTAAAGTTACTGTTTTGGTAGCTAAGGGTGGTAACGTTATGACAGTAACTTCTAAATTGCCAGAAGATACTGAGTTCAACAACATTGTAACGCCACCGACACCACCAACTCCAGTGGTGCCACCAGTTACACCACCGACACCACCAACTCCAGTGGTGCCACCAGTTACACCACCAACACCACCAACTCCAGTGGTGCCACCAGTTACACCGCCAACACCACCAACTCCAGTGGTGCCACCGGTTACACCACCGACACCACCAACTCCAGTAGTACCACCAGTTACACCACCGACATCTCCAGAAGTATCTAGAGAACAGGGTCTTCCTAAGACTGGTGAGAACAAGTCTGTAGTAGCAATGGCATTCGGAGGACTCCTTGCGGCAGCTGGACTTGGTTTGGCAGGAAAACGAAAAAAAGAAGACTAAGATAATAATAGGCGTAAAAATAAGATAGTTAGTAAGATTATTTCAGTTTTCAAAAAGAGAGGCTTGACCGAATAAGGTCAGGCTTCTTTTTGTTCGGCACTTAAAAATATCGTAAGTGACCAATAATGAAGTCAATTAAGAAGTTCCAAAGTCTTTATGGGCTGTGGAACTTTTTTATAATTAGCTAACTTATTACATGGACATGTGTGAGGAGGGTGATCTGATTGTTTCTCTCACAAGAGATGAGCAGATTCAAATTGATATTAACTTCTTCATGACAGTAGATTAGTACTTTCAAATAAAATATATTATGAATGATGTGGGTAATGGTAGAAGCTGATAAAAGACTTTGAGCTATTGTCTATTTAGTTATGGTGAATTTGATAATCTTGCAGTCACAATAGAAGCATCTTATCTAGGGGCTACACCATCATTTTTTGATTGAGAAATCAGAAAAAATCAAAGTTTAAGTTCTCTTATGAACTTTCAATAGACTATCATTACTCATTTTATGATTAAGATGATGGGAGGTAGAAGTTTCATAGAAGCAATAGGGAGCGACATTAAAGATAACATCTAGTAGTCCGATTAGTTAACAGTATTGGAAAGGGAGGAGACTTTCTGGTAGTTGCTTTGTAATTGGGTACTCAAAGATCTCTTATAAGATAGAAATGTATTACTGGTACTATTTGAGTATTGAAATTATTTCGTAATATCGTTGGTTATTCTTTCATTTGTATTTGAATAAGATACTAGTAGGCATAATTTTTCTCACAGGTTTTGTTATCTTTTGATTTTTTGAAGTTAGAAAATACTAGGACTCATTCTCTATTAATCCTAACTTATGAGACTCTTTTTTAAGTTGAATACTAGTATGCTAAACAGGTGAGAGCAATTATGGATGTTGGATTGTTGCAAACTTTCTTTAAGATTTTACTAGTGTTAATGAAGAAATACTGTTAAACGAAGAAGATGTTAGTATTATTTTAGACGGATAAAGTTATTCTAAGGTTAGGACTAGATGTATATGCCATTTTCATTAAAGATAAAAATATCTATATGAGTGTAAAAGGGAAAGAAATGAGAGGTTGTGTGCGTATATTGCCATTATTATGGATTAAAGTGAGAATAATATAGTGTATATTATAAGATGTTAATTTATTTTTATAATATTATTTCTTTCGGATTATAGGTTTAAATTACTATTTTTAGAACTTACTTCTGTTTATATATGGTGATTCAAGTATTTATGGAACATGAGATGGGTTTGGAATCTTTGACGCTTTTATTAGAAAATAACAAATGAAATCCGAGTTAATTTATTTTAGAAAAGCGTAATTTATATAATGAAATATTAGAAAACAGTAGTTGTCGCCTTATTTTAGAAAACGCTTAACATGTTATAAATAAAAGGTTTCTAACGTTTTTATGTTTTTTGTAAATAACGTCACTCTTACAATTATCAGACAACTAAACTTTTTTTAAAAAACATTGTTTAATCACTTGACTCTAAATTGTCAGAATGTTAGAATGAAAAAGAATCATGGATATGAGGGGAATTAACTTATAATCATGTATCTATAACTAACTATTTTTTTAGAGGGAGACTTAAACATGAAAGACATTTTCAACAGGCGCCAGCGCTTTTCATTGCGTAAATATTCATTTGGTGTCGCTTCAGTCTTGTTGGGGACGGCACTCTTTGCTGCTCACACTGCACAGGCTGATGAAGTCGTAGCATCTGATGCTTCTTCATCAAACCCTGGTTCATCAGTTGAGGGCGAAAGTTCTTCAGAACTGGTTGAGACGAATACAGCATCAACAGCTCAAGCAGATCCTACTGCAGCTGTATCTTCAACTGAGGCAACTGCGTCAACATTTAACTTGACGCCAGAAGCTTCAACAACAGATAAGGTTGCCGCAGAGGCAACTGACAAACAAGCTACAGAAACTGCGAAACCAGAAGCTTCTAAACCAGCTTCAGAGGCTGCAAAGCCAACAGAAAAAGCTACTTCAGAAGCAGCTAAGCCAGCTACAGTAGCATCAACAGCTACAGCCAGCAACAATGTTGAAACACCAGCTTCAACAAGAACAGCTTCAAACACTTCAGCTACAGCATCAACAACTGCTCCAGCAACTGAAAATACTGAAGCAGCTGAAACCGCAGCAGAAGCTACAAGTGTTAGCCCACGTGTTACAGCAAATACTTACTCTGTAAGATCTGCTGCAGACCGTAGTGCAACACTTGACCGTGCTGCTAGTGATATCACAAATGCTGGTGCTTTGGCAACAGGTCGTAGCCGTCGTCGTAATACACGTGCTTTGACAGATCACAACTATGAGGCGGTCTCTGTAGAAACTCACCTTAAAGATGGTGAAAAAGCTACTCCAGACATGACGGATCCTAATGGTGCAACTGTTCGTTCTCAAACAGTGCCATCGGGCTACCAAGCTAAAGAAGGTGACTACTATACTTATAGTATCGTAGATCTTACTAATTTCAACAAACGTTACCATACAAATTACTATACACGTGCTTACAAGAGATTTGATGCTTCAACAGATACTACTGTTGAATTGGTTGACAAGAACACTGGTAATGTATTAGAAACAAGAACCGTATCAGCTTCTAGTGGTATTCAAAAATTTACGACTACAAAAGCAGCCTCTAATGGGGAGTTAACTTGGCAAGTAGATTACGATAAAGGTTTAGGTGCTGGACCAGGGAAGACAGATTCACCGTTTATCCAACTTGGATATGAAGTTGGTGCAAGTATCAAGGCTTTAGTTGCTCCAGGACACAATCTAACTCCTACAGAACAAGCTTTATATGATGCAGTTTATGCTGCGCGTAATTCAACGGATATCATCAACGTTGTAGAACCAGCATATAATGGTCGTACTATTACAGATACGAATGCTAAAATTCCATTATTTGTTCAAAAATCAACTTACTATAGAGTAGTCGATAGAAATAATGCTTCATTTAATGCGAATAAAACAGATAAAACTGTTCAAGATTATGTACCAAATGGTAATGAAGTAACATTAGCCAACTACACGCTGAAAGCGATGGAAGGACAACACTTTACAGCATCTGGTGAACGTCAATTTGATGGTTACAAACTTTATCAAACAGCTACTCCAGATTCAACAACTGGTTATGTTAGCCGTCCTTATACAGTTGGTACCAAGTTTATGGATGCTGATCGTGCTGGAATAAAACGTATCAAAGAAATTGTTGGAGAAGATGGATCTGTTGTTATTCGTGTTTACTTATTAGATCCAAGACAACAAAACAAACGTTCTGATGGTACATTGAACACTGATGGCTATATGTTGCTAGCAGAAACCAAGCCTATTAAACCAGGTGATTATAACAAAGAAGAGTTGGTTGTTAAGAAAACACCACTTAAAACGATTGCACACACTGTAACTGATCCAAGAACAGGGGCAAAAACGAACTATCCAAATGGTAAGGACGTTCCATTTGATTTCCAAAGAGATGCTTCTTACACTCCGTATAAGACAGTATTTGTACCATTCTTGGGAGATAATATCGGTCACCTTTCTCCAAACGCACAATTAGAGCGTGGAGTAGGAGGTATTGGTACTAACGTTGACTTGCTCAACTCTTTGACGCCATACAAGCCAACAGTCTACTACTATGTGAAGTCAGAACCTGTAACAGTGACTCCAGAAGTTGAAAAACAACTTGAAGGACGCACACTTGTTAATGGTGAATTTAGCTTTAAGATTAAAGAAGAGCAAGCTAACAAATCAGTTCCTTCATATGAAGAAACAGTAACTAACCAAAATGGTAAAGCTACATTTAGTAAATTAACATTTAACAAAGCTGGAGTATACACTTACACAATTACTGAGGTTAAAGGCTCAGATACAAACGTCGATTATGATGCAATGACTGTTACAATGACAGTTACTGTAACTGAGAAAAATGCTGCTGGTGATTTGCAAGCTTCGGTTAAATACAGTGCTGAAGGTGGATTCAAATCAAGTGCAGATGATAAAATTTTCAACAACTACGTTGTAGCTCCAGTTAAGACTAAGTTCGACTTTAGTAAGGCTCTTGCAGGTCGTACTCTTAAAGAAGGCGAATTTACATTTGCTCTTAAAGATTCAACTGGTAATGTTCTTCAGACCAAGAAAAACAGCGCTAGTGGTGTTATTGCCTTTGATGACTTGACATTTGATAATACTCAAGTTGGTACTCACAAGTATACTGTAGAAGAAGTTATCCCAGATAATAAAGAAGCTGGTATGACTTACGATACAATGAAAGCTGAAGTAACAATCACTGTTACTAAGGAAGGCCACGTTCTTAAAGCAACTAACATTCTTCCAGCAGATACAGAATTCAATAACACATTCACACCAGGTGCGGTTAAAGTTAACCTTGACTTTGATAAATCACTTTCAAATGGTACTTTGAACGCAGGTGACTTTAGCTTCACGTTGACTGGTGATAACAATGTTAATGAAACTGTAACCAACAAAGCTAACGGTAAGATTAACTTTAGCGAATTGTCATTTGACCATGAAGGTGTCTACAACTACACTGTTAAAGAAGTGAAAGGCAACAATGCCGATGTAGACTACGATGAAATGACTATCGCAGTTAAAGTAACGGTTACTAAAGATGCTACTACAGGTCTTTTGGCTGCTAAGACTGAAATGACTTCAACAGGTGGTGAAGCAACTGGTACTGATGACAAGATCTTCAACAACCACGTTGTAGCTCCTGTAACTGCTCAATTTGACTTCAGCAAAGCTCTTGCAGGTCGTAACTTGAAAGCTGGCGAATTTAGCTTTGTATTGAAAGACAAAGATGGTAGAGTCCTTCAAACAAAACAAAATGATGCTAGCGGACGTGTTCGTTTCGATGCCTTGACATTTACAAATGCTCAAGTTGGTAACCACAAGTACACTGTAGAAGAAGTTCAAGGTTCTGAAGCAGGTATGACTTATGACCCAATGAAAGCTAACGTAACAGTTACTGTTACTAAGTCAGGTCATGCGCTTACTGCTGTAGCAACTCTTCCAACTGATACAGAATTCAACAATACATTCACATCAGCTCCAACTCAAGCTCAATTTAAGTTCACTAAACGTCTTGAAGGTAAAGCGCTCACAGCAGGTGCCTTCACATTCGAATTGCTTGAAAACGGCAATGTTATTCAAACTAAGAAAAATGAAGCAGATGGTTCAATCACATTTGATGCTATTGAATACAGCGCTGAAGGTGAACACACTTACACTGTGCGTGAAAAAGCTGGTAACGATACAAACATCGATTACGATACAATGAACGCAGAAGTGAAAGTTAAAGTTACTAAAGATGCTGCTACAGGTCTCTTGAGTACTGCTGTTACAATGCCTGAAGACACAGAGTTCAACAACTATGTGGTTTCTCCAGTTGTAACTAAGTTTGACTTCACTAAGAAATTGGCTGGTCGTGAACTTAAAGCTGGTGAATTTAGCTTTGTATTGAAAGATGCTGCTGGTAACGTCGTTGAAACTGTTAAGAATGATGCTGCTGGTAACGTAACCTTCTCAGAATTGTCATTTGACAATACTAAAGTTGGTACACACACTTACACTGTAGAAGAAGTGATTCCTGAAAACAAAGAATTCGGAATGACTTACGATAAGATGAAAGCTACAGTGACAGTTGAAGTTGCTAAGAACGGTCACACATTGACAACTGTTACAAACGTTACATCAACTGGTGGTGTAGACGCTAACGGTAACGCAACTGACGGTACTGCAGATAAAGAATTCAACAACAAAGTCACTCCTCCTGAAACTCCTGAATTCCAACCAGAAAAATTTGTCGTTTCTAAAGAGAAATTCGACATCACTGGTAACAAGTTGATGGATGACGACGATGATGTACCTGGTAACGAGTACACAGCAACAAATGCGAATCCATATGTTGATGGTGTTGCAAACAACGAACCAGAAAACTTGAATACTAAGACTGTTAAACGTGGTTCTAAATTGGTATACCAAGTATGGCTTGATACTACTAAATTCACAGAAGCTAACAACATCCAATACGTTGGTGTATCTGATACATACGACGCAGATAAATTGAACGTTAACGCATCTGATATCAAAGCCTACGATTCAGTAACTGGTGCAGATGTGACTGCTAAATTCGACATCAAAGTTGAAAACGGTACAATCACTGCAACTTCTAAAGAAGCATTTATCAAAGATAAAGTAAACAACCCTGTTATCGATACTACTAAGTTCGCTTTTGGACGTTACTATAAATTTGATATTCCAGCAACTGTTAAAGAATCTGTTAAAGCTGGTGCTGATATTGAAAATACAGCCAACCAAACAGTTCACGTTTACAACCCAGTGAGCAAGACAGTTGAAAAACCTGAAAAACCAACACAAAAACGTGTTAACAGCGTTCCAGTTCCAGTGGAAATGAACTTCACTAAACGTTTGGAAGGTCGTGAACTTCAAGCAAACGAATTCGAATTCGTATTGAAGAAAGACGGCGTTGAAGTTGAACGCGTGAAGAATGACGCTGCTGGTAAGATTGTCTTCAAGACACTTGAATTCGGTCGCGATGATCTTGGTAAGACTTACAACTACACAGTAGAAGAAACTCCTGGTACAGATGCAACTGTCAAATATGACACAATGGTTGCTACTGTTAAAGTTGTTGTTTCACATGATGGTACAGCTAAAGCAATCGTTGCCAACGTAACAGACGCTGCGGATAAAGAATTTAACAACCGTGTAACACCTCCTGAAGAACCTAAGTTCCAACCAGAGAAATACGTTGTTTCTAAAGCGAAATTCGATATCACTGGTACTAAGCTCGTTGATGATGATTCTGAATTGACAGATAAATATGGTGAAACAAATACAAACCCATATGTCGATAATACAAACAACAACGAAGAAGAAAACTTAAATACTAAGTCAGTTGAACGTGGATCTAAACTTTACTACCAAGTTTGGTTGGATACAACTAAATTTGATGCAGCTAACAAAGACAATATCCAAACAGTAGGAATCACAGATAACTACGATAAGGATAAATTGAATGTTAATGCTTCAGATATCAAGGTTTACGATTCAGTAACTGGTGCAGATGTTACTAACAAGTTCGATATCACTGATAACAACGGTGTTCTTACAGCTAACCTTAAAGCTGGCTTCACTAAGTCACTTGGCGACGCTGAAAATACTCAAATCATTGATACAACTAAGTTTGAATTTGGACGCTACTATAAATTTGATATTCCAGCAACAGTGAAAGACGATGTTGTAGCTGGTGCAGATATCGAAAACAAAGCGGCTCAAGTTGTTAACTACTACAACCCAACAACTAAGAAAGTTGAAAAACCTGAAAAACCAACTGAAAAACGTGTTAACAACGTTCCAGTTGAAGTGGAATTCAACTTCACTAAACGTTTGGAAGGTCGTGAGCTTAAAGCTAACGAATTCAGCTTCGTCCTTAAAGATTCAGAAGGTAAAACTCTTGAAACTGTGAAGAACGATGCGGCTGGTAACGTTAAGTTCAAAGCTCTTGAGTTCAAGAAAGGCCAAGAAGGTACTTACAAGTACACAGTAGAAGAAGTTAAAGGTACTGACAGCACAGTTCAATACGACGGTATGAAAGCTCTTGTCACTGTTGAAGTATCACACGATGGTAAAGCGAAAGCTCTTATCACTAAGGTTACTGACCCAGCTGATAAAGAATTCAACAATACTGTTCGTCCACCAGAAAAACCTAAGTTCCAACCAGAGAAATACGTTGTTTCTAAAGAGAAATTCGATATCACTGGTATGAAACTTGTTGACGATGATGCTGAGTTGAAAGATAAAGTAGGCGATACTAACAAGGATCCTTACGCTGACAGCACAGCTAACAACGAAGCTGAAAATATCAATACTAAGACACTCAAGAAAGGTGATAAGTTTGTCTACCAAGTATGGCTTGACACAAACAACTTCACTGACGCTCACAATATCCAATCTGTTGGTGTTACAGATAAATATGACAGCGAAAACTTGAACATCAATGTTGCAGATATTAAAGCATACGACTCTGTAACAGGGGAAGATGTGACAGCTAAGTTTGATATCAAGGTTGAAAACGGTGTAATCACTGCAACATCTAAGTCTGACCTTACTAAGTCACTTGGTGATGCAGAAAATACACAAGTGATTGATACTGCCAAATTGGCATTCGGACGCTACTACAAGTTCGATATTCCTGCAACTATCAAAGGCACTGCCAAAGATGGTGTAGATATCGAAAATACTGCGTCACAAATCGTTCACCAATACGACCCAACTAAGAAATCTGTTGAAAAAACAGAAAAACCAACAGAAAAACGTGTAGTCAATATCCCAACCAAGGTTGAGTTTGAATTCACTAAGAAACTTGAAGGTCGTCAACTTAAAGCTGGTGAGTTTAGCTTTGTACTTAAAGATAGCAAGGGTAATGTTATCGAAACTGTAAGCAATGATGCTAATGGTAAGATCAAGTTCTCTGCCCTTGAGTACAAACGTGGTGAAGAAGGTAATCACGTCTATACAGTAGAAGAAGTAAAAGGTAACGATGCAACTGTTACTTATGATAAGATGGTAGCCACAGTTGTTGTTTCTGTAACTAAAGATGGTAAAGTCTTGACAGCGATTTCTCAATTGCCAGAAGATACTGAGTTCAACAACACTGTTATCCCACCAAATACACCACCAACAACTCCACCAAACACACCACCAACTACACCACCAACTACGCCTCCAACACCACCGACTCCTCCAACTCCAGTGGTTCCACCAGTGACACCACCAACTACACCAGAAGCTCCTAAAGGACCAGCACTTCCTGAAACAGGTGATGATGCGTCTATGGCAACTATGGCTCTCGGAGGAATCCTTGCGGCAGCTGGACTAGGTTTGGCAGGAAAACGCAAAAAAGAAGACTAAGATAGTTCATAGGTTAAATCCCTCAATATAGTTAGTTAGACTATTTCAGTTTTCGAAAAAGAGACTCATCCCGATAGGGGTGGGTCTCTTTTGTATCTATCTTAAAGATGATTTGGTGTTTTATTAAAATATTAGATATAAGGTTAAGTAATAGAGGTTTTAGGATTTATTTTATGCAAAACAGATCAGTGGTTTAAATTTCAGGAAAAGATTATTATAAATATTGATATGTACTAAAATACTTATGTGAAAAGGTTTATTGGTTGTCATGAAGTCCTAGTTGCAAATCACAACTCGTTTTTTATATTGATTAAAAATTAGAGAAAATACTTGCTTAATGATTAAAAAAAAGATACGATAGACTTTGGAAGAAGGTTAATAAATGTATAGAGTGCGTATTTTTTCAATAATGTCTTTGTTTTTGACGCCCATTTGGGGTACAAGGATTAACTTATAGGAAGATTTTGAATGAAACAAGCAAATCATGTTTTTGAAAAAGTGACAAAATACGGCATTCGTAAGTTGTCGGTAGGTGTAGGACCAGTTGCTATCGGGACATTCTTGTTAGCAGGTGGTTTTTTCGTGTCTAAACCAGTCTCTGCAGATCAGGTTACTAAGGATGCAACGGTACACATGGCCTATGTCGCTGAAAATGAATTAACAGCTGAAGAGCAACAGCAAGTGGTCCATGCTATTCCTGAGGACTACCAGAATGAAGATACTTTTTATTTGGTCTACAAACGTAAGGGTGCTACGCAAACTAGTCTTCCTCAGACAGGAAGTTCTGACTGGGTAGCGTCAGGTTTAGGACTAGCAACGGCGACCATGGCTGTGTTGCTCTTTTCAAAAAAACATCGTAAAAAGATTATTGGCTTGGTCTTGATTGGGGCCGCTGGGCAAAGTCTCCTTGTGCCAATAGAGGTTCTTGCCTTGCAAAACAAGGAGTTGCAGGCCTATAATCAGACCCTTGCTGTTGCAGACGAGGCGGACCTAGCTAAAGGTGTTATTGCAATTGATGGTTATGAGTATGTCGGTTATCTGCGTTACTCAGCTAAGCCAGAGCTTGAACAACCTTTGGAGAATACTTTGCAGGGGCTTGAGTCTTCAATAAAAGAAGAGACTACAGTAAATCAGGGTACAGCTGATAAGGATAGTGAGGGAATCAGTTGGAAAAAGGGAACTCAGGAGTCAGGTCACGAAGGCGAAGCTGTGGTTCAACCTGTCGCCCCAGAATATACCGGCCCAATCAGTGCCAAAGGTACGCAAGAATCAGGTCACGAAGGTGAAGCTCTAGTTCAACCCGTAGCCCCAGAGTATACAGGACCAATCAGTGCCAATGGCACCCAGGAAGTTGGTCACGAGGGTGAAGCTGTAGTTCAGCCTGTCAATCCAGCGTACACCGGTTCAATCAATAGCGACACTACCAGTGCCAAAGGAACACAAGAATCAGGCCACGAAGGTGAGGCCCTTGTTCAACCTGAGAATCCTGTTCATACCCCAGTTGTCGGCAGTATCACAGAGACTGAAACGCAAGCCATCGATTATCCTATCGAAGTGATTACGGATGATAACAAGTATGTGGATGAAGAAGTGGTCGAGCAAGAGGGTAAAAAAGGTAGCCAAGAAATCCAGAAAATTTACCAAACCATTGATGGTGTCAAGGTTGGTGAGCCGACTATTGTGTCAGGTAAGGTTATTGAGGTGCCACAACCTAGAAAAATCCGTCGTGGAAGCAAGCCTCTAGATGGCACAACGACCGAAGAATCTATTGTAGAGCTTCCATTTAAAGAAATTGTCCAAGAAGATGACACACTTGAGAAAGGCACTTTACAGGTTGTCCAAGAAGGTCAAAAAGGCCAAAATAAAATCACCAAGGTTTATAAGACCTATAAGGGAAACAAGACTGCTGAAGAACCAACTGTTACTGAAACAGTGCTAGTGCCTGTCCAAGATCGTATCGTTCGCAAAGGAACTAAGGTATCTGAAAAACCAGTGCTTACGCTGACACAGATTGACAAGGATGACTTGGGTCGAAGTGCCAAACTTAGCTACAACTTGACTAATCCAGGTTCAGCAACTATCACGACTATTAAAGCGGTCCTTAAGCAAGATGGACAGGTTGTTCAAACGCTTGATATTCCTAGCACGACCTTGACTGCTGACCTAACCAACTTAGACTATTACAAGCCTTATACTCTTACAACAACCATGACCTTTGATCGTGGCAATGGTGAGGAGAGTCAGGTTTTGGCAGACCAAACTCTCCAACTGGATCTCAAGAAGGTTGAGCTTAAAGATTTTGCACGTACAGATTTGATCAAGTATGACAATCAAACAGAAGTGGATGAGACTCGTCTGACAGCTGTGCCTCAAGATCTCACGAATTACTACTTGAAACTGACTTCTGCGGATCAAAAGACGACTTACTTGGCAGTGAAAGCCATCGAAGAAACAACAGTTGATGGCAAGGCGGTTTATAAGGTAACTGCAGAAGCGGACAATTTGGTACAACGTGATGCCCAAAACCATTTTGCACAAACCTATAGCTATTACATTGAGAAACCTAAGGCTAGCCAAGCCAATGTCTACTATGATTTTGCTGAGTTGGTCAATGCCATTCAAGCAAATCCATCAGGTGAATTTAGACTTGGTCAAAGCATGAGTGCTCGTCACGTCGTTCCAAACGGCAAATCATACATCACGACAGAATTTACTGGTAAGTTGCTCAGTGATGGTGACAAACGCTTTGCCATCTATGATTTAGAGCATCCATTGTTTAATGTTATCAATGGCGGAACTATCAAGAACATCAACTTTGAAAATGTAGACATCAATCGCCCTGATCAAAATCAAATCGCGACACTTGGATTTAACCTTAAAAACAAAGGTCTGATTGAAGATGTTAAGGTGACTGGTTCGGTTACTGGTAACAATGACGTGGCAGGTATTGTCAATAAGATTGATGAAGATGGCAAAATTGAGAATGTCGCCTTTGTCGGTAAGATTAACTCTGTCGGTAATAACTCGACAGTTGGTGGGATTGCTGGTTCAAACTACATGGGATTCGTCAACAGAGCCTATGTCGATGCGACTATTACAGCTCAAAATGCCAATGCAAGTATGCTGGTGCCATTTGTTACCTACATGCTCAACAGCTGGAAGTCAGGAACTAAGGCCAAGGTGACCAATTCAGTAGCCAAGGGTGTGCTTGATGTCAAAAACACACGAAATGTCGGTGGTATTGTCGCTAAGACTTGGCCATACGGTGCTGTTCAAGACAACGTGACCTACGCCAAGGTTATCAAGGGCCAAGAAATCTTTGCTTCGAATGATGTCAATGACGAAGATGGTGGACCACATATCAAAGACCTCTTTGGTGTAGTTGGTTACAGCTCCGCCGAAGATGGCACTGGTAAAGATACTAAGAGTCCTAAAAAACTCAAACATTTGACCAAGGAAGAAGCTGACAAGCGTGTTGAAGGTTACAAGATTACAGCTGATACATTTGTCAGCGAGCCATACGCGTTGAACACCCTTAACAACGTTTCTAGTCAAGCAGATTTTGCCAATATTCAAGACTATAATCCAGCATACAAACAGGCTTACAAGAATATTGAGAAATTCCAGCCATTCTATAATAAGGATTATATTGTCTACCAAGCCAACAAACTGGCTAAAGACCACAACTTGAATACCAAAGAGGTGCTCTCAGTAACTCCAATGAATGACAGTAATTTTGTTACAGACTTAAGCGATGCTAATAAGATTATTGTTCATTATGCTGATGGAAGCAAAGACTACTTCAAGCTTTCAGAGAGTTCAGAAGGGTTGAGCAATGTTAAGGAGTACACTGTCACTGATTTGGGTATCAAGTACACTCCAAATATCGTTCAGAAAGACCACTCAAGCCTTATCAATGGCATCGTTGATATCCTAAAACCGATTGAGTTGCAGTCTGATCCAATTTACCAAAAACTTGGTCGTACAGGTCCAAATAAGGTCAATGCTATCAAGAACCTCTTCTTGGAAGAAAGCTTTGAGGCTGTTAAGGCTAATTTGACGAACCTTGTGACTAAGCTGGTTCAAAATGAAGATCACCAGCTTAACCAATCACCAGCTGCTCAACAAATGATTCTTGACAAGGTTGAGAAGAATAAAGCAGCCCTCTTGCTAGGCTTGACCTACTTGAATCGTTATTACGGTGTGAAGTTTGATGATCTTAACATCAAAGAAATCATGCTCTTCAAACCAGATTTCTATGGTAAAAATGTGGATGTCCTTGACCGTTTGATTGAGATTGGCTCTAAGGAAAATAATATCAGTGGTTCAAGAACCTACGATGCTTTCGGTGAAGTTCTCGCTAAGAGTACCCTTTCTAGTGATCTTACCGACTTCCTCAACTACAACCGAAAACTCTTTACCACTATCGACAATATGAATGATTGGTTCATTGATGCCGCTAAGGATAAGGTCTACGTTGTAGAGAAAGCGTCTCAAAATGAAGGTGTTGGTGAGCACAAGTATCGTGTTTATGACAACCTCAGTCGTGGTCTCCACCGCAAGATGATTTTGCCATTGTTGAACCTTGATAAGACAGAAATGTTCCTGATTTCTACCTATGACACCATGTCTTATGGTACAGCTAACAAGTACAACACAACCCTAGAAAAGTTGAAACCTGAGATTGATCTAGCGGCTCAACGTCAAATCAACTACCTTGATTTCTGGCAAAGATTGGCCGCAGATAATGTCAAAAACAAATTGTTCAAAGACATTGTCAATCCAATCTGGGAAGGTTTCTATGTCTGGGGTCATGGTTGGCCAGGTTGGCCAGAGCGCTACGGCCAATTTAAGAACAGTACGGAAGTCTATGCGCCAATCCGTGAAATCTATGGACCAGTCGGTGAGTACTACGGTGATAACGGAGCTATGGCTGGTGCCTATGCTGCCATCTACGACAATCCATATGATAATCGTGCCAAGGTTACCTTCGTCATGTCTAACATGATTAGTGAGTACGGTGCATCAGCCTTCACTCATGAAACAACCCATATCAATGACCGTATTGCCTACTTTGGAGGTTTTGGTCGTCGTGAAGGAACAAATGTCGAAGCCTATGCACAAGGTATGCTACAGTCACCAGCTACTCAAGGTCACCAAGGTGAATACGGTGCCCTAGGCCTTAACATGACCTTTGAAAGAGCCAACGATGGTAACCAGTGGTACAACACCAATCCAAACAAGTTGAACTCTCGTGAGGCCATCGACCGTTACATGAAGGGCTACAACGATACCCTTATGCTTCTAGATTCACTTGAAGGAGAAGCAGTCCTTGGTCAAGGCAAGCAAGAGCTCAATAACGCATGGTTCAAGAAGGTAGATAAACAGCTACGAGGCAATAGTAAAAACCAATACGACAAGGTGCGTGCTCTAAGTGATAGCGAAAAGGCTATTAGTTTGACCACTATTGATGACCTTGTGGATAATAACCTCATGACCAATCGTGGACCTGGAAATGGTGTTTATAAACCGGAGGACTTTTCTTCTGCCTATGTCAATGTGCCTATGATGTCTGCTATTTATGGTGGTAATACCAGTGAGGGCTCTCCAGGTGCTATGTCCTTCAAGCACAATACCTTCAGACTCTGGGGATACTACGGCTATGAAAAAGGTTTCCTAGGTTATGCGACCAACAAGTATAAACAAGAAGCAAAAGCGGCTGGTAAGGATACCCTTGGAGACGACTTTATCATTAGCAAGATTTCTGATGGTCAGTTCAACTCCCTAGAAGACTTCAAGAAAGCTTACTTCAAAGAAGTCAAAGAAAAAGCGTCACATGGTTTGACGACAGTTACGATTGATGGCGCATCAGTAAGCTCTTACGATGATTTGTTAGCCTTGTTTAAAGCGGCAGTCGCCAAAGACGCTGCAAGTCTTAAAACAGATAATAATGGCAATAAATCTGTGTCAACAAGCCATACGACAAAACTCAAAGAAGCTGTCTATAAGAAACTCCTACAAGAGACAGATAGTTTCACAAGTTCTATTTTCAAGTAATAGATGAAAGAAACCCTTTTGGTAAATGCCAAAGGGGTTTTTGATACTGTCGGGAATGCGGGTGGTAGGAGCCTTTAGGTCAGTGTTGGCAAGGGATTGAGAAAGATGTGAGTTAAGCCATTAAAAAAATTCCTTTTGAAGGGAGAGAATTTTGAATTTTAATAAATATCACTATAACTAAAAAATAAGGTTAGAGTGACGAACGTTTTTAATAAAAGATGGTTTGATATAAAAGTATTTTGAAAATTATAGAACTGACAAAATAGGGGATTGTGCTAAACAAAAGTACGAACAATTTGATGTTTCAAAGGACTTAGATAAAAGTTTTAAATTAATGTTTTTTAATAAAAGTTAAACTTTTACACGATTATTAGTATATATTTGACAATTTAATAATTATAGTATAAAATGGAAATCGTATATAAAGTAATTTGGATATTGAGGAAATTTATTATTATGAGAGATATGTTTAATAAACGCCAACGTTTTTCATTAAGAAAATATAGCTTTGGTGTGGCCTCTGTCCTTTTGGGAGTTTCAATCTTCTCAAATGCACAGGGTGCCCAAGCTGACGAAACGGTAGCACCAACTACCGCAGGTATGGAAACAACTGCTGAGCCAGATGTCGTCGTGGAGCAATCAACACCAACAACAGCATCAGTAGCTCCAGCAACAACAGAAAACACACCAAGTTCAATCTCTACTGTGGCCTTGGCTAGTGAACAACCCCAATCAGTAGCTCAAAACAGCCAAGCAACTTCAACAACTAGTCAAACAGCAGCTAGTTCAGAAGTAGCTTCTCAGGCTGCATCGCAAGCGAGCTCTGAATCTGCAGCAGCGGCTGCTTCATCTGTAGTTACTAGTGCACAAGCTCTTAGCTCAGCAGCTGTAGCAGAAACTCCAGCTGCTGGTCAAGTATCAGCACAAACAAGTGTGGCTGCTTCAGTTGCGACTGTAGCAGAAACTGCCAGTGCAGAGTCTACGACTAACGCTGTAAATAGCGTCCTTAAAGTAGCGACTAGCGAGTTGGCTGTGACAAGCAGTGAATTGAATGCTGCTGAAGCAAGCCTTAACTCTGAAAATCTCATCAACGCTATGGGTCTTGCAGTATCAAACCGTAGCCTTCGTACAGCTGATGCGGTTGCTGTTTTGACAAATGCTGGAGCAGGCTCAACAAACCCTGACTTGACAAACCTCGGCTACAAACTTGACTATTTACCAGGGCGTCAACAATACTTTGTTAACATTGACTACATCAACCACCTCAAAGTCGGTCGTGATAACCGTGGAGTAATGAGACCTTATGACTACGTTACAAACGGTAATTACATGGTTGTCGTTAACTATGCCAACCTTGGTATTATTGACTATGTTGATGAAGCAGGAAACAAGATTCCTGGATCTTCAACCTACCGTATCAATAACTCAACTGAAACAATCACAGCAAACGGTAAGACTTACAATAAAATCTACGATGCTGGTGTAACAGAACTTCCACCAGTACCAGCAGGATACCGCATCAAGTATGCAACTGCTGACAAATCAAAAGCTAATGCTTACGTAGATGTCTTGAAGTCAGAACGTCAATACGACTATAACAACGGTGTTGCAACTATCCGTTCTGAACGTGCTTGGGACCGTAACCAAAGTCGTGTGGTTGACCTTGTTCAATTTGCTAACGGTTCACAAGGTTTGGATGCTTCAATTGATGCCAATGGTGGTGGTCAATACCTAGCTCCAGGTTACCATTACCACATTATCGTTGAAAAAGACACTAGAGATGTCACTAAAGCAACAAGTCAAACAGTGACTTACACTGGTGCTGATACGAAGACACCAGCTGCCAACACTCAAAATGACTTTAGCTTCAACGGTAAAGAAGATCCTACAACTAATACAACAACTTGGACTGAAACGACTCACACTTATGGAACAGTTAAGACTCCAGTTGTTACTGGTTACTATGCCGATAAAGCTGTAGCAGGTGGTAAGACAGTTACTCCAGATGCACCAAATGCAACAGACACAGTGACATACAAAGCCTTTGGTAAATTTATCGCTGTGGATGAAAATGGAAATCCAATTCCAGGTGTATCAACAACTGCCTACACAAACGATCCTAATGATGCGACTAAGATGATTGCTATCGACAAGACGCTTCCAAGCATTCCTGGCTACACTGTTAAGGTTGTACCTGCCACACCAGGTGACTTGTCTAGCGATACTAAGGTTGTTTACGTTAAGAACGATCAAAAAGCAAGTGTTACTTACCGTGATGAAACAAGTGGTTCAATCCTTGAAACGGTTGCTTTGGCTGGTAAGTCTGGCGAAGCGATTAACTACTCAACAGCTGAACGTATCAAACACTATCAAGACCTTGGCTATGCCCTTGTGACAGATGGTTACCCAGCTGGTGCAAGCTTTGACTTGGATAGCACAGTTGACCAAGCTTGGACAGTAAGCTTCAAACGTGTAGCACTTGACTTTAATCCAGACAATGCACACGAACCAGGAACTCCAATCTACCCTAACCAACCAAACGGTCCAAAATGGCCAGCTAAGGATGCTTACCTTAAAGATGTTACTTACACTGTTCACTATACAAGCAAGAACAGAAATGCTAAATTGCCAGCTGACAGTGTTCAAAAGGCACAATGGAAACGTTCATTGACCCTTGATTCTGTAACAGGTGACATTCTTGCTGCAGGTGAATGGAAGGCTGATAAGACTAAGTTCGACCTCGTAATCACACCATTGGTTAACGGTTATTTCGCCGATAAAGGCCGTGTGGCTTCTCAAGATGTCACTATGGACAACAAGGTTGAAACTGTTACTTACACTAAATTTGGTAAGATTATTGCCGTTGACGAAAAAGGTAATCCAATCCCAGGTGTTGAAGCAGTTACTTACACAAATGATCCTAACGATCCAACTAAGGCTGCCATGACACTTGTTCCTGAAGTGAAGGGTTACAAGGCCGAGAAGACTGCTGTGACACCAAGCAACCCTGGTGCTGATACAAAGGTTATTTATAAGTTAACTAACGCAGAACCCGCTAAACCGACAACTAACAAAGACCTTGGTACTATCGTTGTCATCTACCGTGATGAATATGGCAACCAAATCAAGATGCCACTCGTTATCACTAACTCTGTTGGTTCTGAAGTTAACGTTCACGGTGACCGTTATATCTACCGGAATGGTGTGAAATACGAATTGATTCGTCAAGAAGGTAAATCTACAGACAAGATGACAAAAGGTCAAACAGTCGTGACCTATATTTATCGTAAGGTCGAAGATGGCTCAACACCTTCAAATGGTAATAATGGTCAATCTGGAAATGGTGGAAATTCAACTTCTAAAGCTGTAAAAGCGGCCTCAAACGGATCTAAAGGATCTAAAGGATCTAAAGGTTCTGGATCAGCAGCCGATGGCGCTTCAGATGGTAAAGGTTCAGATAAGAAGAAATCTGGAAACAAAGATGGTAAGAAGGCAGATGGTTCTGATAAAGCTAAAGAAGGCGACGAACAATTGCCAGTAACAGGTGAGTCAGATAACAACCTCGCAGCAATGGGTGTTGTTGTTATGGGACTTATGTCAGGACTTGCGGCTATGAATCGTCGTAAAAACCAAGACTAAGATTTCCACACCTTATCTCTCATAAATTCCAAAAATAAAATCTCTCTCGAGTGAATTGCTCGGGAGAGATTTTTTGGGTCTTTGTAGATAAAACTCAAGAAAGCTCCGAATGTTTGTGAATCTTTTAAGCAGTATTTAGCTTGATAAGGTACAATAGAGTAAGACAAAACGAATGAGGAGACTGTCATGAAGTTTTTACATACGTCAGATTGGCATGTGGGGCGAACCCTCAATGGCTGGTCTTTGCTGGAGGAGCAGGAGTGGGCCTTTCAACAAATAGTGGATTTGGCAATTCGTGAACAGGTGGATGGGGTCATCATTGCTGGGGATCTCTATGACCGTGCGGTGCCGCCTGTGGATGCGATTAAACTTTTTAATAAGACCTTGGCACGTTTGGTCTTGGAGGAGCAGATTCCCGTCTATGCCATTAGTGGTAATCACGATGGGGCTGAACGCTTGCATTTTGGGAGAGACTTTTTTCAACCTCAGGGTCTTCATTTAAGCACACGTTTGGAGGAGGCCTTTGAGCCGATTGAGTTGGAGGATTGCCAGATTTTCCTACTTCCCTTTATAGATCCTATTGATGCTCGGATTTATTATAAGGACGATGAGGATAAGGAGATTCAGGGGATTGGTGATGCTTTAGCCTACATTCTTGAGGATATGGAGAAAGCTTTTGATCCCGACAAATCACATATTTTGGTGACGCATTTTGCGGTTTCTAAGAAGGATGATAGCGATGGTCAAAGTCTTCGAGAACTGATGTTGTCTGAAACTAGCAATACAGTAGGTGGGCTTACCAATGTGACCAGTGACCTTTTCAGGGCCTTCGATTATGTGGCCTTGGGGCATATCCATACCCGCTTTGCCAGTCCGACCCAGCGCGTGCAATATTCAGGCAGTCCGGTCGCCTTTAATGTCAAAGAAGCCAAGCGCAAGGAAGAAAAGGGTGTTTATATTGTTGAATTGGATGCGACTGGTAACTTGTCTCAGACCTTCCATTCTCTAGAGGTTAGACGGCCGATTTTGACCTTGCAGGCGCCTTTTGAAACCTTGATGTCACCTGAATTTTATAAGAACCAACCCTGTCAAAAGGCTTGGTTTGCCTTTGATATTCAACTGTCCAGCCGTAAGGAATTAGAGGGTATCAATGTGCGTGCCCGTCTGGAAGAAATTTATGGGACAGATATTGTAGAAATCACCTTCAGTCGTCTGGGTGATGTTAGGGAAGAAAACGTGACTGTTGATCAGCACTTAAAAGAGTTGGAAATGCAGTCGCCGCAGGAAATTGTCTCTGATTTTTACCAGACAGTGACTGGGGGCGATGTCTTGTCAGAAAGACAGACTGCCCTTGTGGAAAGTATTTTTGAGGAGATTGGAAGGAGCCGACAATGAGACCAGTCCAGTTAGAATTGACCAATTTTGGACCTTATCGTAAGGAGGTCATCAATTTCACCCAGTTTGACCATGCTCCTCTCTTTTTGATTGGTGGGGACACGGGGGCTGGTAAGAGTACTCTCTTTGATGCCATGACAGTGTCCTTGTTTGCGACAACCAGTGGTGATCGTAATGTCGAGGAGATGCGGTCGACCTTCGCTAGTCCAGAGGATGATTTGACCAAGGTGACTTTTTACTTCCAACAAGGTAACCATCTTTACCGCATTGAGCGAATTCTCCAGCAGGAGAGGGCAAAGCGAGGCGGTGGCACGACCATGCAAAAAGCAACGGCTTCTCTAGTCATTGTGGATAAGATTGGTGGTCAGGAGATTGAAAAGCTAGGAGATAAAATCAAGGAAGTGAGTGACCAGATTGAGCAGATTTTGGGTCTCGATGCTGAGCAGTTCAAACAGATTATCCTTCTTCCGCAAAATGATTTCAGTCGTTTCTTGAAAGAAGATTCCAAGACCAAGACTCAAATTTTGAAGAAAATCTTTGGAACGGGTATTTTTGACCGTTTTCAAAAGAGTTTGGAAGAGCGTCTTCGTCAGAGTAATAAGGGTATGGATAAGCGCCAGGCTCAGCTAGATGGCCATTTTGCCAGTCAGGTTTGGTCTGAGGAGGAATTAGCTGTTCTGGCCCAAACGCCAGCCTCTGAAAAATTGGTACGTCTTGAAGACCTTTTGGCACAACGTCAAGAAAATCTTGAAGAGCAGAAAAGCATTTTGAAGGATGCCCATGAGGATTTGGCTAAGCTGCAAAAGAGCTTACAAACTGCGCAAGATGTAGCAAAGATTTTCCAAGAATTGGAGCAAGCCAAGGAGCGTTACCGTCTGGAAATTGAGGAAGGTGCTCAGGAACAGGCAGAGGCTAAAGTGCATCTGGAGGAATTGCAGTTTGCCCAAGGGTTGCAGGAAACCATTAGTAGCTTGAAGCAGTATCAGAAGCAGTTGTTGCAAGTAGAACATGACCTTGAAATTGCTCAGGAGGAATTAAAGGCTAAGGAGCAGGCTTTTGAGGAAGTCAAGGCTCAAAAAGTGGCACTTGCAGCTCAGACTGAGGATTTTCTTCAAAAAGAAGAGAAACTGGAAGCGTGGAAAGAGGCTATTATCTATGCCCAGAGTCTTGCCCAAGAGCAGGAGAAAATCAAACGGTCGAGTGCTAACTACAAGCAGTTGGAAGAAACTTATCAGCAGGCTTCGAAAGAGATTGAGTCTCTAAACAAGTCTTTGACAGATTTGGAGGCCAATCGTCTTAGTTTAGAGAGTTTACATGAGGCTGAAAAACTCTTCCAGTCTGTGGGCTACAGTGTGGATAAGCAACTGACTCAGGCCCTGAAAGAAATAGAGGCCTTGAATCAGGAGTTAGAAAAGACGGAAAAACGTCATCAAACCTTATCTTTGGATAGTGACCAAGCTCAAGAAATCTTAAATGAACTGGAAGAGAAGTTAAGAACGACTTTGGCTTCACGTCGTCAACTCATGATTGCCCAGTTGCAGGCAGAATTGGAGGATGGACAGCCCTGTATGGTCTGTGGTTCCTTGGATCATCCTAAGGTCGATGGGACACAGGCTGATGAAACGGCCTTGAAGGATCTCATGGACCAGGTGGAGGAGCTTCAAGCTCAAAAAGAAAAGCAAGTTGCCACCTTGTCAAACCGTCAGGCTACCTTGAGCGAAGTTGAGTCTAAACATCAAGATCTGCTTGACCAAGTGGCTAAAGTTAAGTTAACTCTTGAAAAACACTATCAAGAACTCGAAGAGCAAGTTAAGGGACAGTTTGATTTTAACTTTTCAGAGGATTACGGAGCTGTCCGTGGGCAAGCCTTGTTGAGTGCTGTTGAGAAGCATTATCAAGAACTCCAAAAACGCTATGATAAGGAAGAGGCAGACCGTGTCCATTATCAAGAGAAGTTAGGGCAAGTCCAAGAAAAAGCGATAGATTTGGCTAAGAGCTATCAAGAGGCCAAGGCAGCTCTCGATCAAGCTAAGGAGCGTCTAAAAGAATTGCAGGAAGCTCATCCAGAGCTGGAGTCTGTAGAGGTCTATCAAGAACGAATTTCCCTTGCGAAGCAGGAGTTGGACCTCTACAATAGGCAAGTCAAGGAAAATGGTGAAGCCTACAACCAACTTCATGCCGACATTCAAGGCATCAAGGGGCAGCTTGAGAGCTTGACCAAGTCTAAAGAAAAGACCAGCCAAGAAATGAAACGTTTATCAGCTGAGTTGGACCAAAGTCTTAAGGTCGAAGGTGCCCTCACCAATGACCTAGAGCAAATCCAGCTTTGGCTGCTTGAGGTGAACAAGCAAGCTATTCCTAAGCTTCAGGCCCAATTGACAAGTTACCAAACCCTTAAACAAGAATTGCAGACCCAGATTAGTAAGAGCCAAGAGCTTCTCCAAAATCAAGAAAAACCAGATTTGGTCGCTTTAACACAAGAGGTCCAAACCGGTCAGGAAAGTTACGATACGCAATTGGCTCAGGTCTCTGTCATGGAGAAGGGGCTTAAGGATGCGAATGCTACCTACCAGGCAGCCAAAACCCTTCAAGACAGCAATCAAGAGGCCTTTAAGGCCCACCAAGAACTCAGTGATTTGGTGAAGGTGGTTAAGGGAGAAAATACTGCTCTGACTGGTCGTCTCAATCTTGAGGTCTACGTTATCCGTCAGTATTTCCAACAAATCTTGGACTATGCCAATGCCAACTACATCGGTCTCTTAACGGATAATCGCTATTCCTTTGTCTTGAGCGAGGAAGGACGCAGGGCGCGTGATCACTTTGGTTTGGATATTAACGTCTATGACCAGTTGACAGGTAGTGAACGCTCCGTTAAATCCTTGTCTGGTGGTGAAACCTTTATCGCCGCACTGGCCATTGCCCTATCCCTCTCAGAAGTTGTGCAAAATACCAGCAAGGGTGCCGTTGTTGAAGCTCTCTTCATCGACGAAGGTTTTGGTTCGCTAGATAAAGAGGCTCTCACCAAGGCTATCGCGGTCCTAGAACAAATTGGCGAAAACCGTATGGTCGGTGTCATCAGTCACGTGGACGACATGAAAGAAGGCATCGCCCAGCAACTAGCCATCATCAAGTCACATGATGGTAGTAGCCGCATTAAAATTGTGGATAAGGGGTAAAATATAAAAACTATATTGCTGTCAATTAACGAGAACCAAAAGATATATCCTATAACAGGAGTCCATTTGAATTACTAACATTCATCCAATTTTACTATTAGGGTGAGGATAAGATGATAGTTAATAACCCTATTAGATTGTACTTGGATGTAGGTTTTATGTGATATTGTGTTAAGCTTATCAATATAAAATCAGAAAGATTAATCGTAGGTAACGAAAGTCAATAGCTAAAGACCGCTTTCACTGGGAGTTATGGCTGAACTTGAAATGTGATAATATTATAGTAAAGTACTGAGATGTTAAGAATTATACTGACTCCCAAAGTTAGACAGGAAAAATCTAACTCTTTGGGTGCAGTTCAAATTGAAGTAGCAACATTTTATGTGACGCTTCATAAACCAGCACCCCATCACACCATGGGAAGTCTTAAGATTGATACTTAAACACATGTTATTAATGAAGATGGGGATATTATAAAGGGATTTTATGCAGCAGGAGAAGTAGCTGGAGGTCTTCACGCTGGGAATCGCCTTGGTGGAAATTCCTTGACGGATATCTTTACTTTTGGACGTATCGTTGGGTAAACATCTATAAACGAGAATTGTTAGTACAATAGGTATGTCGTAAATAGAAAGAAGAATTTTACAGTTTTTTAGCTAATAAATATTTTTAGACTGGAGATAATTTGTTCCAGTCTTTTTATTTTCTCAAAAAGATGAAATAAAAGGTTTTAAAAATTAAAATGAGATAATGGCTCTTTGACTAAAAATAAGTTATAATTAGAATAAGTGTAATATGTAATTTTTATGGTATTTTTTCTAAAAAGAGATAGCGTCTTTACAAGTTTTTTTTAATAAAGAAAGTAAGACTAGGGATAATTTTTGGAAAAAGACAAAAATATCATAATAATATCCGATAATGAATTGTGTTGACTAGTGAATGGTTGGGTGTACTTAGGTTATCATCACCTAGGTCATGGAGGAGAAGATAGAAGTGATGAATGTTTCAGGCCGATTTTGTGTTTTTTCGCATAAGGATAGACAGCATCAACGTTTTTTTCAATTATTACCTGATGGTAGCATTAGAGATATTGACAGTCCTGGTCATGATAATGAACGCTTTTGGGATTTTCAAAATAATCAGATCTGCTTATATTCTAATCAAAGGCAGTTAACTGCTACTTTTGATTGTTGCTATGAGGAAGAGGGACATTCATACTGGGAAGGTTGGCATCAACACTCTATTCCTTTGGAACTTCGTCTCTATGATATGAAATCTGATCTTTTTGATTTTAAGACGAAGTTTACCAGTAGGTTTTTGATTGATTATGGAGCATTGTCAGTTGGTCCACATACCTATGGTATCCCCTTTTTAGTTGACTATGATCATGGTGGAAAGGTAATTATAGGGGATTACTGTTCTATTGGTCAGAATGTTTATTTTGTGACGGCAAATCACAATTTGGAATTGGTGACTACCTATCCATTTAAAAGTTTAGAGCGATTTTATTCAGATAAGACCTTAGATATAGAAGACGATCACACCCTTCAATCTCCTACTAGGGTTGGTAATGATGTCTGGATTGGGAATAATGTCCAGATTATGGCTGGTGTAACTATAGGTGACGGTGCGGTTATAGCCGCAGGATCTGTGGTTACTAAGGATGTATCCCCCTATGCTATTGTTGGAGGGAACCCAGCCAAGTTGATTCGCTACCGTATTGCAGATGCTAATGATCGATTCAACATGCAAAAGATTTCTTGGTGGGATTGGCCAGAGCATGTAATTTCAGAACGACTTGATAAAATTATGAGTAAGGATATTTCTGCCTTTATTGCAGAATATTTACCCGAAGATGACTAGGCTCAATATTGTATCCATTTATTTGGTTGATGATTCACTCACAGAAGTTCTTGTTAGAGTTCTTCGTATGTGTAAAAGCTTGGACAACTATAATGTGCTATAAATAATAAAAGAAGAAATAAAATGACAGAAAAAGTTAGTGTAATTGTACCCGTATTTAATGTTGAAAAATACCTTAGACAGTGTCTAGATAGTATCCTTCAACAAACCTATCAGAATCTCGAAATTATTATTATAAATGATGGCTCAACAGATGGAAGTGACGCCATATGCCGTGAGTATGCTGGTAAGGATTCACGAATATCTTACTTTGCAAAAGAAAATACTGGGATTTCTGATACAAGAAATGTCGGTATTCGTCAAGCAACGGGTGAGTATGTGACCTTTGTAGATTCGGATGATTGGGTAGAACATACTTATGTTGAAGAGCTTCATGATAAGCTTAAGGCTTATGATGCTGACATTGCTATTACCAATTATTATCTCTTTAATGAGGCCGATAGTCTTTTTTATTTTTATATTACTGATGAGGATTATTATGAACAAGTGTATTCTCCTGCACAGTTGATTGAGGGTCTATATGAAACCAAGTTCAATAAAAGTTTTGCTCTGATTTCAGCTTGGGGGAAACTTTATAAACGCACTCTTTTTGAAGATCTACTTTTTCCAAAAGGACAGATTGGAGAGGATGGCTTTTTTAATCTTAAGGCCTATTTAATGAGTGATCGCGTAATCTACCTCAACAAGGGGTTGTATGCTTACCGAGAAAGACCAGAAAGTTTATCTAGAACCTGGACTGAAGATTGGATGTCAGCATTGGTATATGCTATGGAAGAGCGTCTTGCCTTGTTAGCTAGCAGGGGTTATCCACTTGAGAAGCATATGACTGTTTATCGTATGATGTTAGAGTCTTGCTTGACAAATGGAGCATCTCAGGGCTTAGAAGGAACAGAAGCTTATCGTCGAATCAAGGAAAAATATCAGGTATTAAGTTTAGCACCACAGCACTATAATGAGAAAAAACGATCAATTGTACTTGCTGCAAACTATCCTTATGTTGAGCAGGTGGTAACTACAATCAAATCTATTCTCTATCACCATCGCAATATTCGTTTTTATATAATTAACAGTGATTTTCCACAAGAATGGTTTAAGGGGCTAAACCGTCACCTTGCACGATTTGGTAGTGAGATTGTTAATTGTCGAGTAAGTAGTGCACAGATTTCCCAATATCGCACGGATATTTCCTACACTGTTTTTTTACGCTATTTTATTTCTGATTTTGTCAAAGAGGACCGTGTAATTTATATTGATTGTGATATGGTAGTGACGGGGTCACTTGATGATCTATTTACAATGGATCTAAAGGGATATCCTGTTGCAGCAGTCCGAGATTATGGGGGACGTGTCTTTTACCACCGAGAAATCTTCAATGCAGGCTTTTTAGTTATTGATAATGCATACTGGAGACAGGAACAGATGAGTAGGCACCTTATCGAAATGACTAATGAGTGGCATGATAAGGTTGATCAAGCCGATCAGTCTATCTTGAATATGGTCTTTGAAAATAATTGGTATGAACTTCCATTTGACTTTAACCATGTTGTTTTGCATAGTCATTTTACAGATTATCAATTACCAGAAGGACAAGAATATCCCAAAGTTATTCATTATCTGTCCCATAGAAAACCATGGTTTCCTCTGGCAGCGCAAACTTATCGCGATGTGTGGTGGTTCTATGCACAGTTGGATTGGTCTGATGTAGCTGAGAATGTTAGCTTGGCTCCATTGCAGAGTAGGGCGCTTTATCCTAAAGGTAGACCATTTACCTGTCTAGTTTATACTAGCATTGCTGAAGTTCCTCACTTGGAGGATTTGATTCAAGCTCTTCCTCAAGTTCACTTTAATATTGCTGCCCGTGTCATTGTATCAGATAGCTTAGCGAGATTGATCACTTATCCTAATGTAACAGTCTATTCTGGTATTAATAATATGCGTAGCCTAGATTTGGAATTGGTATCAATAAGTGATTTGTTACTTGATATCAATCCAGGAGAGAAGACTTTAGAAATACTTGATGGTTTCAGATTTGAGGATAAACCTATTTTTGCTTTTGATGATTTAAAATCTCGGAAACACCACCAACGTACATTTCCAAGAGAGCATTGGCAAGAAATGGCGGAAGCAATCAGGAAAATGAGAAAGGCGCAAGATTAAGATGGCAGACTTTCATTTGAACGGTAATTTTCAACAGATTACCATTGACCCTACGGCTCACGTTGAATTGGGGCAGGATATCACCTTGCGTTCCTTTGTTTGTCTAGAGGTGGGTAATGGTGCAACCCTAAAGCTCGGGAATCGTGTTTTCTTCAATAATCACTGTTCTATTCGTTGTGAACATCATATTGAAATTGGTAAGGATACCATGTTTGGAGATGGGGTTCGTATTTTTGATCATAATCATCAATATTCTAACTATCACGTAGAAAAAATCGCCTTTAATTATGGAAAGATATCGATCGGAAAAAATTGTTGGATTGGTGCCAATGTTGTGATTCTTAAGGGAGTCACGATCGGTGACAACGTCATTATTGGTGCAGGAGCAGTCATTCATAAGGATATTCCAAGTAACTCCATTGTTGTAAGTAAAGAGGAACTCATCATAAAAGAGCGGCCACAATTAGAGCACCATGTGTTTACACTGACAGCCTCGGACACTCTGGAAAACCTCACTTATTTGGTAGAAAATCTTCCAGAAGTTTCGTTTCATATTGCAGCCAAGACCAATGTTTCAGATCGCTTAGAAGCCTTTAAAAAGTATGACAACGTAACTCTATACACAAACGTCCATCATGATGATATTATAGAGGATTTATTAGATCAATCAGAAATCTACCTGGATATTAATCATTGGGATCAGGTAGATTCTATTGTCGACCGGGCATTTGAAAAGGGAAAACCGGTCTTCGCTTTTGATAATGTCGTTCACAGAGCAGAGTTGGGTGCTAGTGTATTTTCTCATCAGGACCCTGAAATGATGGTGAAAGAAATTCAGAGACAATTGTTTGGAATTGCCGTGGATACAGTAAACTGAAAAAGGAAGTCTGGTTTATGCTTTTTGGTATCACAAATCATGATAATTGTGGACAAAGTAGGGATTTTCCATGTTTGAGGCGGATTTGAAGATAAATGAGATTAAGTTGGAGTTGGATTGGAAAAGAAAGGTAAGCTAGATGAATAAAGTTATAGCGTTAGGTGCCGACAATGGCTACATGGACAAGGTAGAAACAACGATTAAGTCAGTTTGTGTGCATAATGATAACATTAAATTTTACGTTTTTAATGATGACCTTCCTTCGGAATGGTTTCGTGTGATGAACAAACGTTTGGAGAAAATCAACTCACAAATTGTCAATGCGAAGATTTCAGATAACCACTTACGAAAGTATCATCTTCCAAGGCCTCATTTATCTTATGCAGCTTATTTCCGTTTTTTTATTCCTGAGGTAGTAGAGGAGGAAAGGGTTTTATACCTTGATTCAGATATTGTTGTAGATGGAAACTTGACGGATTTGTTTGAGACGGACCTTGGAGATTGTCCTTTAGCTGCTGTTCGAGACGATTTACAACAGACAAATTTTAATTCAGGAGTCATGTTGATTAATAATAAGTATTGGAGAGAACATGACATTTCCACTCAACTGTTTGAAGTGGCAGATCAATACCATGAATATGAATATGGTGATCAAGGCCTTTTAAATCGTTATTTTATTGGCCAGTGGAAAGAATTAGATATGGATTATAATTTCATGGTTGGTATGGATAGTGTGGCTGCTTCTTCTCCTCAAAGTGATGAGTGGTATATCAAAGCAAAACAGCATAAAAAGGTTTCTATTATCCATTATACGGCTGGTAAGCCCTGGCAGGCGGTGTTTAATAACCGTTTAGGTGATCGTTGGTGGTTCTATTATGCTCTGGATTGGTCAGATGTATTATTGCGTACAGAAATCATAAATCGTGATTTAGGAGCTTTAACCGTACAGGAACCCTACCATACAGCTATTTTCACAAATGCGTGTGAAATGGAACATTTGGAATACCTAATTCAAGCCCTGCCCAATGTGCATTTCCATATTCTAGCTCATACGGTCTTTGCGTCACAGGTGGTTGATTTGCAACGTTATCTAAATGTGACAATCTATCCTTGTTTTAATCAGTATAATTTTGAAACCGTTTTGGAGAAAATAGATTTTTATCTTGATATCAATCATTTTAATGAAATTATGTCGATTACACAGGAAGTTCATAAACTTGGAAAACCAATCTACGCCTTTGACAATACTAGCAAGGACCAGTCTGGAGAAAGTCATGTTTATCCGGTTCAGAACCCTGAAATGATGGTGGAAGAAATTAAATCTTATCTGGCCACATTGGCTGATTAGACTTGTGGAGAGAGACAAAAATCGTTATCAGAGTACAACTGGAACTTGCTTGGAGGAGAGATGATTTACACTTTTAATCTGATGGTGGAATTAGAGCCTAACGGTGTCGATGTTGCCCAGGCTTACCGGGGACAAATCTTTAGGAAACTGGGGTGCCCAGCACGCTTTGTCTTTACGCAAGTTCCTCCTAGATATAAATGGGATTACTATTTATCTTTGGGATATGCGGAAGATGAAATTGTTATAGCACATATGTTATTAACAGATCAGCGTGATATGACCTTGACAATGAGTGTGGAGAAAATGAAGCGAGGTTTGAATCTCCATTCCACTCCAATTGAACGAGATCAAGAGTTAATATTTCCAGAAGAGAATGGGATTTCACTTGTCTTTCATCGAAATACTCTTAAGTCAAATTATGTTGATTATGTCGATTATTATGTAGCTGGTCATCTTCTTTGTAGGGAACATTACGGGAGTGTAAAGCTTTATACAGAATATTTTACAGCTGTTCCCACTGATGCGGGCTTAGAAGCAAGAGTCTTTCAGCGTCTTTTTTATAATTTGGATGGTTCCGTAGCTTTGGAGGAAATCAAAAAGACACCAGGTGATTTGACGAAATCGGTCTATCGGCAGGGGACTCATTGGTTTTACAGTGAGTCGGAGCTTTTGAGCCAAGCGATCGGCACCTTACAATTTTCTACAAAAGACCATATCATTGTTGATCGTTTAGAGCGTCTTACCTTTACGCAGACTCTTTTAAAAATGAAGGGTGAAGCAACCTTATCGTGTGTCCTTCATTCGATACACCATTGGGGCGACTGTATCAATTCAGAATATTTCCTTCTTTTTCAGTATGCTAACTATTTCGACCATATCATTGTATCTACGGAAGCTCAAAAGGAAGAATTAGAACGGGATTTGTCGACGGATAAGCCTGTATCGGTCTTGCCAGTCGGAGGGCTTGAAAGTTTGCAATATTCTGATAATCGCAAGCCTTATAGCCTGATGATTGCAGCACGGTTTGAACGGAGAAAGAGATTGGACCTAGCGATTGATGCGGTAGTGGCCTTGCATGAAAAAATCCCAGAGGTTACATTGGACATTTATGGTCAAGGTATGCTTTGGCAAGAAATAGAAGAAAAAATTAAGCAGTTAAATGCTCAAAGTTATATTCATCTCAAGGGGCACCAAGACCTTCAAACTCGTTTTAAGGAATATGAACTTTATTTGGCCACTTCCGAGTGGGAAACGTTTGGGTTAACTTTACTAGAGGCGATAGGGTCTGGCCTTGTCATGGTGGGAACAGACGTTCCCTATGGGAATCCCACTTTTATTAAAAATGATCGAAATGGTTTTCTCGTTCCCTTTGTAAATCAATCACATGAAGAAGTGGTTGCTGACTTGAAGAGAAGTATGCAGAAGGCTTTTGGAAACTTAAGTTTTCTACGAGAAGGTTCTTATAAATTGGCTGAACGATATATGACAGATCAAATTATTGGACAATGGAGAGAGTTTTTGACGAATAGGGGAAAAAATTACGATGTATTATCTGGTAAATGAATGGACTTCAGATGATGAGAGGTTGAGAGATGACCTAGAACAAATTGGAATACCCATCCAGCCTCTACAGATAGAAAATATTCTGGATTTTATTTTTTCTAATCGAAAAGTAAATTCACCTCTGCATATGACTGGTCTTTCGTTACCCCCGTTTTGGGAAGTGTATGCGAATGGGGATATTGTTTCTGATGGAGTGAGGAGGGGGAGAATAGACTGTTATCAGGATTACCCTCAAAGGGTCAAAAAAGTAGAGTGGTATAATCCAGATGACAATTGTTTTACTTGTGATTATTATGATCTTTCTGGAAGACTTTTTCTGAAAGAAGTTTGGAGTGCAAATGAATGTCATCTATCTGTTTATACGAATGATAAAATGGGAAAACTACATTTATTCCATCAACATGATCGTGCGCTCTATCAAACGACCGATGGTTTAGAACAGGGATTTTCCTCGATAGAAGAAGCGAAAAAAGCCCTTCTTCAAGAAGTTCTTTTGCAGGTTGAAACAGTATTTTTGTCTGATCCAGAATTGTTGAAGGCTTTACCCAAACTTGCGAAGGAGGAGATTATCTTCTATGATCGGTCAACTCTTCCTGAAGCAGAACTTGCTCCTCTATTGGACGAGGGTGTAAAAGTGTTAGTTCGTGATGCTAACGGTAGAGCATCGCATGATCGTCTATTATTTTTCCCTACCTATTTGGGAGATTTGAAGGAATTTCAGCCACAGGTTCTCATTTTGACAAACACTCAAGAAATCGAACAGATTGAAGTTCTTGTGACCGCTCTTCCTCATTTTCAGTTTCATATTGCAGCCTTGACAGAGATGGGGGAACGATTAGTACGTCTCAATGATTATCCGAATGTTCACCTTTATCCAGGAATTTCAGGTGAGAATTATGAGCGGTTATTAAATAAATGCCGTATTTACCTAGATATCGCATATGCGGATGAAATTTTAGACGGAAATCGAATGGCTCTTGAAAGAGGAATGATTTTATATGCATTTGAGGAAACCTGTCACCGACCAGACCTCTATATAAAAGATCACCTGTTTCAAAAAGATGCAATTACAGACTTGCTTGATGAACTATCTCAGCTGGAAGATTCTAAAAGATATCAATCATCCTATGATAAGCAAAAGATGCATCCAATGCTAGCAACAAAAGAAGAGTTGAAGATGATTTTTCGAATGTCAGAAAAATAAAGAAGGGAAACCATGACTAAAGTACATATTACAAATCTATATGGTATGGCAGGGGATAGCACTGTCATCTTAGCTCAGAATGCTGTGACGGATATTGCGCGTACTTTGGGGTATCGAGAGATTGGAATCTATTTTTATAATATCTCTACAGATAGTCCGAGCGAGAGAAGCAAGCGTCTAGATGGGATCATGGCAAGTATCTCATTTGGTGATATTGTGATTTTTCAATCGCCAACTTGGAATGGTTGGGAGTTTGACGCGGAATTTGTAGCGAAGCTGAAAGATTTGAGAGTCAAACTAGTGATTTTTATCCATGACGTTATTCCACTAATGTTCCGTGATAATGCCTACCTAATGCCGACTTATATGGAGATGTTCAATCAAGCAGATGTCATTATTGCGCCTTCACAACAAATGGTTAACCGTCTGTGTGAAGCAGGTCTGACTGTGGAAAAAATCTTGATTCAAGAATTTTGGGATCATCCTCATAACCTCAGTTTGAACCAACCAGTATTTAAAAAAGAGATTTTCTTTGCAGGATCTTTGACACGCTTTCCAGAGTTGCAAAATTGGGTTTATGAAACCCCTTTGCGAGTTTTTGCGAATGAGCCAAAGAGCAATCCAGAAGCCAATTTGGTGATTGAAGGATGGAAGCGCAATGAAGAACTCCTGATGGAACTATCAAAGGGAGGCTTTGGTCTTGTCTGGAATACCCAGTATAACGATGGGGAGAATGTTGATTACTACGAAATGAATATTTCACATAAGCTCAGCACCTATCTGGCGGCAGGAATTCCTGTGATTGTGCCCAACACCTTATCAAATAGTCATCTGATTGAAGAGCGTGGTTTAGGATTTGCTGTGAACAGTTTGGAAGAAGCCAATCAATTGGTTCAAAATATGGCTCCAGAATCCTATCAAGAAATTAGTAGTAGGGCTCAAGGGTTTGCTTTCCTCCTAAAAGAGGGGTATATCACTAAGAAGCTTTTAATAGATGCTATTAATTTCTTATTTACTTTATAAAAGGATAATTGAGAAAAAAGAGGGGGAAAATTTCAGTGAAAAGGGCAATCGTTCTTGCTGGTGATAATGGTTACATGGAAAAGCTAGAGGTAACTATAAAATCTATTGTTGCGACAAACAGTCAAATTATTTTTTATGTGATCAATGACAATCTCCCTCAGGAGTGGTTCTGGTTGATGGGGAGAAGATTAGAGTCTGTTCAATCACAAATTCGGAATATTAAGATTTCTTCTGATCAGATAAAAGGGTATTCGCTACCCATGGATCATTTAAGTTATGCTACTTTTTATCGTTATTTTATTGCAGATGTTGTTACAGAAGACCGAGCACTTTATCTAGATTCTGATATTGTTGTCACTGGAGATTTGACACCTCTCTTCGAAGAAGATATAGAAAATAATGCTTTGGCCGCAGTTACGGATGGCATAGATGCTTCTAAGTTTAATGCAGGTGTGCTCCTTGTGAACACTGCGCTTTGGAGAGAAGAAAAAGCTAGCCACCAGTTGCTGGAATTGACGAATCGCTATCATCAAGAGGAGTTTGGAGATCAAGGAATCCTTAATCGTCATTTTAAAGGACGTTGGAAAAAACTACCAGAAGTCTACAATGTGATGGTTGGTATGGATACGTTTGCTCACACCTTTAACGTCCCTGAATGGTATGATAAGGCAGACCAGCTGGAGAAGGACGCAGTAATCATTCACTATGCGGGAGAGAAGCCTTGGTATCAGTGGAATTTGAATCGTTGTCGGGATATCTGGTGGTTTTATCATGGTCTGGAATGGTCTGAAATCTTGTTACGAAAGGATATTACCAAACGTCATTTTAAGGATTTGGTAGGAAGGCCCAAATTCCAAACAGCAGTATTTACGAATTCGGCAGCTATGGAACATATTGAAACATTTGTGGAAGCATTTCCAAATGTTCAATTTAATATCCTTGCTTACACAAATTTTGCTCCTAGTGTAATTGCTTTAGAAGCCTACTCCAATGTTTCGCTTTATCCTCGTTTTACACGTTACAATGCTCAAGCTGTGTTGGATAAATTGGATTTTTATTTGGATATCAATTATCATGAAGAGATTTATGATATTATTCAAAAGGTTACTGCATTGAGAAAACCTATCTTTTCTTTTGATGTTACCAATCATTGTGAGATTGAAGGGGATAGTAACTGTTTTCATGTAGAGGATATTGATGATATGATTGCTGTTATTCAAGAATATTTAGCTCAATTGAGTTAAATCAGGTATGAATTAGGTTGAAATAAGTGAAGGAAAAAATGGAAAAAATTAGTGTCATCGTCCCTGTGTATAATTCAGAGGCCTATCTTGAAAATTGCTTAAATAGTATAATCCAACAGACCTATCAAAATTTAGAAATTATCTTAGTCAACGATGGTTCAACGGATGGTTCTGCCGCTATTTGCCAACGCTACAAGATTCAGGACCCTCGAGTGAAGGTCTATCATAAGTCCAATGGTGGAGTTGGATCTAGTCGGAATCGTGCTTTAGAAGCGGTGACGGGAGACTACATTCTCTTTGTGGATAACGATGATTGGTTGGAACTGGATCATATCGAGAGTTTATATCATTTGCTGAAAAAAGCAGATGCAGATATTGCAATTGGAAATTTCACTCAATTTATGGAAGAAGAGGGGAACTTTTTAATCCATGTTGGGGGAAATGATTATTTCGAGCGTGTCTATTCTCCTTTTGAGTGGTTCCAACATCAATATGATGGGCAATATAATCTGAGCCAATGTTTCACGGTCCCTTGGGCAAAGCTTTATAAGGCGGAATTGTTTAAAGAGATTGTTTATCCAACAGATAAAACGGTAGAGGATGATTATACGACCTATAAGGTCTATCTACAAGCTGATAAAATTGTTTATATGAACCGGGCTATCTATCTGCATCGTAAACGTGAGACAAGTGTGACTAAAACGGTCAATCTTGCAGATGTTTATCCGTTACAAAGTATCGAAGAACGAATGATGATTCTTCAATTGATTGGAGCTCCAAAGGGCTTAATAGATGCAGAAATTGCTGCTTACAAGTGGCGATTGGCCATTCATGAAGAAGAGACCTTAAAACATGGAGACATGGAAGCTTACCAGCAAGTACTGGTAAAAAAACGGATCAAGGAGAAGAGTGTTCATGCATGATACAAAAAGTCGGGCGATTGTTCTAGCAGGAAATCAGAACTTTATCGCTCAGTTATCGACGACTATAAAATCTATCTTTTATCACAATAAAAATGTGAAAATTTATGTTTTGAATCGAGATATCCTTCCAGACTGGTTTCGAAAACCACGGAAGATGGCTCAGCTCTTAGGGGGCGACCTCATTGATGTCAAATTGAATCCAGACGATGTGAAGGATACCTGGTGGACTCAGGAACATATTAGTCTGGATGCTTATTCCCGCTACTTTATTCCGAAGTATATCTCAGAGGAAAAGGTGCTGTATCTCGATGCGGATTTGCTGGTTCTAAAGAACTTAGAGGATATCTTTGAAATAGATATGAAGGGCCACCCGATTGCAGCCGTGATGGACACAGATAACCAAAGTTTTAATTCCGGTGTCTTATTAATTGATAATGGTTTGTGGAAACGAGAAAATATGACAGAGCAGTTGGTGAATGAGACGAATGGCTCACTCCAGCAAGCTTTAGAAGGAAATATTCCTAAATTTAATGGGGATCAGACAATCTTTAATAAGGTCTTTCGTGATAGATGGTTAGCCTTGGATAAAAGGATGAACCTCCAAGTTGGTCATGACGTGACTGCTTTTATGAGTCATTGGCCAAATCACTTTAAAGATAGTGAAGATCCCTATGTTGTGCATTTTGTCTCACACCGAAAACCATGGGCGACACTAAGTGCCAATCGTTTCCGCCAATTATGGTGGGCTTTCCACGACATGGATTACAGTCAGGTCTTGTCTCACCATATGGGGGACTTCCAGATAGAGATGGATCCAGATTATGAGCTCCATCTGTTCAATTTGACCAATTCTCAATCCTTCAAAAACCTTGAGGAATTGATTCAGGGACATCCGAAGGCCTTGTTCCATATTGCTGCCTATACGGAAATGGGAGAGGAATTGATGCGTCTTGCAAAATATGAAAATGTGAGATTGTATCCAGAAGTCGTCCCTCCAGTATTGGAAGAACTTATCCATCGTTCTGCTGCCTATTTAGATATTAACTATGGTACTGCTGATCAAGCAACCTTGGCGGCTTATGCGAAAACAGGGAAACCGATCTTGTCCTTCCCAGAAACCAGACATAGTGAGCAAGCACAGTTAGAGGTCAACACGATTGAACAAATGCATTCACTCATTAAAGAGCGTATAAAGACAGGTGAATGGGGAGAAGTTCACGAGCTTCCACGATTGCACTCCTTAACCATGACCCAAACGCAAGATCTCGAGTCGATCGAAGAACTGGTCTGTGCTCTTCCATTTGTGCAGTTTCATATCGGTGCTTGGACAGCTATGGGACCTAAGTTAGTCGAATTAAAGCAACACCCCAATGTTAGTTTGTATCCTGCGATCAATCAGGAGCAGTTGAGCCAGTTGATCCATAGTGCGGATATTTATTTGGATATTAATCATGGCGATGAAGCTGGTGATATTCTATCACAGGTAGAATTGGCGGGGATTCCTAGTTTTGGTTTTTATAAAACCCAACACGGGAACCATGGGCAGTTTCTTTTTTCAAGTGAGCGACCACAGGAACTGATCACGGCGATTGAACAATTGGATGGAGAAGGAAGCTTGCCTAAAATTCTCCCTCTACCAACGGTTAAGTCCATTGATGAGAGTCTGGACTTCATTAGGGAAAATCATTCATCTGTCATTCGTTTTGGAGATGGTGAAATCAATCTAATAGCTGGCCATTCTATCGCCTACCAAGATTATCATCCTGAACTGGCACGAACTCTACGTGAGTTGGTTGGAATGAACAGTTCAGAAAAACTCTTAGTCTGTTTGCCAGATGCTTTCGAAGATCGCTTCAAATTTACGTGGTGGGCAGAAGATTTTTGGAAAAAGCATTTGGATCATTATGATGATTTTTATCGTCAAATTGCACCGGCACCATGGTATGGTTCAACCTTTATCTCACGTCCTTATATTGATTTTTTAGATAAAACAAACGCCGAGTCACAGTTTGAAAAGCTAAAAAGGTTATGGGAAAACAAAAATCTCTTAATAGTAGAAGGAGCTACATCTCGTTCTGGGGTTGGTAATGATTTATTCGATCAGGCCTTATCTATCAAACGTATTGTCTGCTCTTCTCATTGTGCTTATAAGGATGTGGATGCTATTGAGTCAACAATTCGTAAGTATGCGGATAATCATCTTATACTCATCATGTTGGGCCCAACGGCTAAAGTATTAGTTGCAAATCTAGCTAAAGATGGTTATCAAGCCTTGGATATTGGACATATTGACTCTGAATATGAATGGCTAAAAATGGGTGCGACAACAAAAGTTAAACTCAAACACAAACACACGGCGGAGTATAACTTTGACCAAGATATTGAATTCATCGAAGATGAAACCTACACCAAACAAATCGTGGCAGACTTATCTCGTTTGCCGGTAGAATAAGAAAGATATATGAATAATAAAAATACAGTAGTATTGGCAGGAGATTATGCTTATATTCGTCAAATAGAGACCGTTTTAAAATCTCTTTGTTATCACAATCGTCAGCTTAAAATATACCTTTTTAATCAAGATATCCCAGTCGAGTGGTTCCGTGCCACGAGAGAGCATGTGGAGAGACTCGGAGGAGAGCTTCTTGATATTAAGTTAATTGGTCCTCAATTTCAGATGAATTGGACTAATAGGTTGGGACATATCAACCATATGACCTTTGCGCGTTATTTTATACCTGATTTCGTACATGAAGATAAGGTACTTTATCTTGATAGTGATTTGATAGTCACAGGTAATCTAGATAGTCTTTTTGAACAGGAATTGGGAGACAATTATGTCGGAGCTGTTCGTTCATGTTTTGGTGCCGGTGTTGGTTTTAATGCAGGTGTATTGCTAATTAACAATCGTTTATGGAAAGAGGAACATATCCGTCAAAAACTAGTGGATATAACTGAACGGGAGCACGCAAATGTAGGAGAGGGTGATCAATCAATACTCAATATGGTATTTGAAGACCGCTACCTGAATTTACCTGATACTTATAATTTTCAAATTGGTTTTGATGCTGGTGCAGCCGAGGGAGGTCATCGTTTTGTTTTTGAAATTCCTCTTGAACCACTACCTTTGATTTTACATTATATTTCTCCGGATAAACCGTGGAATCAGTTTTCAGTAGTACGACTGCGTGAGGTTTGGTGGCGGTACTGTCTCATGGAATGGTCTCAAATTTTGAAAACATGGACAAATCGGGGCTTTGAGTTAGAATCTAACCGTGAATCTACCGTGTTGACGTGTTATACTTTGACGAACTCCTACTTATTGGAACAGATTGAATACTTAGTTCAGCATCTGCCTCAAGTTCATTTTATCATCGCTGCCTATACCTATATGGCTACAGAACTTTTAGTGTTATCTCGCCATCCAAATGTAACCCTTTATCAAAATACCTATCCTTTGCTTGTTGAATATGAGCTATCTAAAGTTGATTTCTATCTGGATATTAATCATTATGATAAATTACCAGAAATCTATGGGTACGTAACTCAAAATCAGCTTCCTTTACTAACTTTTGAGAATACACAAGCTCCAAATCAATCTTATCAAGCTATTTTTTCACATGAAAATCCTGAATTGATGGTGAATGCTATTAATCAATTGGTTGCTAAGTGTATTAGTGAGAAGGAGGAGAGTGGCTGCTAATGAAAAAAATATTACAATCTATTGTTTTTAAACGTTTATCTTGGACAGTTCTTTTCCTCTTTATTTATGTTTTGGGAAGCCATTTAGTCTTACCATTTATAGATTTGAAGCACCCAAAACTCTTAGGAGGGTTATCCAATTCGATAGCCTTCACAAGTGCTATGATGGGTGGTAATTTAAGTTCATTTTCACTTTTTTCTGTGGGCTTGTCCCCTTGGATGTCAGCCATGATTCTTTGGCAGATGTTTTCGTTTTCAAAAAAGTCTGGTTTAAGTAAGCTACCAATAGAAATACAGGATCGACGCAAAATGTATTTGACCTTTGCCATCGCTCTCATCCAGTCTTTAGCGGTGTCTCTAAGCCTTCCGATTGAAGTAGGAATTCCTAAAGGATTGGCTATCCTAACGAACACTATCCTTCTAATTGCGGGAACCTTCTTTTTAGTCTGGCTATCGGATTTGAATTCTTTCTTTGGTATAGGAGGTTCTATTGTCATTTTGATGGCCAGTATGGTTGCTAATCTACCTAGGCAAATTGGAGAGAGTATTACACGACTACATATAGGATTACCGATTATTCTCTCTCTGATTATCATGGGTTTGCTCTTCTTATATATTGCAGTTATTGTCCAAAGAGCACGGTATCGCATTCCCATCAATAAGGTTAATATTCATAATCGTTTTAGCCAGTATTCCTATCTTGATGTTATGCTTACCCCAGCAGGTGGGATGCCCTTCATGTACGCAATTTCTCTAGTCTCTATTCCTCAATATCTTCTTATCTTGATTCAGATTTTATTTCCTAAAAACAGTTGGACAAATACTTGGATTGAAGCTCTGACAGTGGGACATCCGATTTGGCTTGTTCTCTATCAAGTGGTCTTATTTGTTTTGGGGATTGCTTTTGCTTTCGTAAACGTTAGTGGTGAACAAATTGCAGAACGCATGCGAAAATCAGGAGAGTACATTTACAATGTTTATCCTGGCCCTGATACAAGCCGTTATATCAATAAAGTTGTCATGAAATTTGCTGTTATTGGGGCAATTTATACAGTTATCATGGCAGGTGGCCCTATGATGATTGTGCTTATTAATCCGCAGTACTTACAACTCAGTATGATTCCTGGAATGTTTTTGATTTACAGTGGAATGGTATACAATGTACGCGAAGAAATTGCAGCTATGACCCTAAATGAATCCTATAAAGGTTTGTTTGACTAGATTAAAAGTTAAAATTATTTATATCACCTCAATTATTCATTTGAGAGTGATAGGTAGTCTGGTGATCTTTTTGACCTGCCTACCTATCATCCTTAATATATCGTTAATTATTTTGAATTCATAAAAAATGGGAGAACATATGTATTATTTAATTCCGGCTTGGTACGGTCAAGGGGCAGAGTTTTGGCAACCTGACTTAACACCGTGGTATTTTAGAACCTCGAAAATAGAATTTGATGATACTTTACACCAAGCACGTATTTTTCAAGGCCAAGCTATGTCGCCTAGATTATTACTTTTAGCTTATCAACCACATCTACGTTATTTTCTGCACCGCTTTGATCTCTTAGAAGTGTCGCATTTTTCAGTGTTTGATGCTATTCAAGGAATCAAAGATCAGCCCATGCGTTGTCTACAAGTATCTGACTTGGATTGGGATGATGATTGTGACTTTATTTTTACCCCCTTCATTATTGTTGTTGAGAAACATCATCAGCGTTTTGCCGAAATAGAGTTGGGACCAGAAGGATATTTGAGTCTTATTCGATATTATCAGGATGGTCTGATTTTAAGAGAAGAAATTTATGATGACAGAGGATTTGTTTCTAGTATCCTTCATTTTGAAAATGGTCAGGCGACACACCGAGATTATTTGAATGAAGATGGCATTTGGCAACTTTGTCATTTCTTTGATGGACGAGGGATCGTAAGTAATCCAAGAACAGATCATCGTTTTAAGAAAAATTACTATATCAGTATGGAAGAAGTCATTTGGGAGTTCTTTGATGCTTATATTGCTCAAAAATTGACGCCTTCGGATTGCTTTGTTGTTGCGTCGAAAAGTAATCTGAATCAAACTCTTTATAGTCATCTACCAGAGGCTAATCAGAAAATCTTGACCTACTTCAAAGAACGCAATCAAAATGACCCCTTAGAGGATTATGCTTCTTATTTGCAACTTGTTGATCTGATTATTAGTGATTCTCAGGACTTTTCTACAGAATTAAGAAAACTATTTCCAGAGCAAGCTGAGAAGATTCAGCATATGGCATCTTATGATACCCGTCTAGCACTTGGAAAGAGCCAACGTCATAAGTCATCTAAACTCTATTATCAGGTAAATTTAGATGATATCAGTTGGGAAGCTATCTATCAGGTTTTAGATTTTGTAGCAAATCATCAGAATACTCATATTGTATTTGGAACTTTCAATGCGAATCCGCATGATTTTGATAGATTTAAGGAAGAAGTAGAGCACCTTATCTCTGAAAAACTGAATAAGAAAAAATTCAAACACATAAAAGATAATCAAAGTGCAGAAAACTACCTCGCTGAAAATGAGGAAGTTGAGTATCGTTATGATTTTGTTAACTTGATTGATGAGACAGCCTTGATTAAAGAATTTGAGTATACCCGTCTTATTGTTGATCTCAGCTTGGAACCACATCGTTATACTCAAATTGCAGGCATTAGTGCTGGGATTCCACAGATAAATAGGGTCACTTCGGACTATGTAACACATTTGAAAAATGGTTATATCCTAGAAGAAGTAACACAATTTGAGGAGGCAGCATCTTATTATCTTGATCAGTTAAAGTACTGGAATCAAGCTTTAATTGAAGCAATTGAGAAAATCAGAGAAAATACAGGAGAGCGTTTTGTTGAAAAATGGGAGCACTATTTGAAGGAGGATAAGTATGTCTAAAATTAGCATTTTGCAGGTTGGACGAGATAATTGGTCAAATACTTATGAGCTCCCCGATAATGTTCGTTTTTTCTACCTTCGTGCAGGGCTTTCTAGTGATATTCTCCAATGTTTGAAACAAGCTAAACTAAGAAATTTTAATGCGGTCCTTGTTGATAGTCAGGAATCCTTACTCATGCTGATGGACTTGCGTAAGAGCTTAGTTCCTTATACCATCTTCTATGATGCTGACCTTTTGATAGAGGACCATCGAGTAGGCCGCTTTCTGAAAGAGATTTGTGCTATACCAGCAGATTTTTCAGATAAGCAAGATCTGCTAGATACCCTGTCTAAGGCACTTTTTGCTGGACAATATGGTGATAAATTGTTCCCTTATCAGATCCAGGTTCATCCTCGATTCAAAGGGAAAGTTATTTATAATGGTTTTGAAAGTATCTCTTTAGATGGGAATTACGGCGATTCCTTTAAGCCTATTCTTAACTGGAGTTTTAATATTCGAGTAGCTGAGGATTTCCCTGTTGAACTTTGGTTAGAATTTGAGAAGGCTCAGACCTGTCAATGCCAATTAGTGTTGCGCATTATTCCTGAAGGTTCAGTTTCAGAAATCGTGAGAACAATTGTAGTTAGCGAGGAAGAAATGCGTAAAGGTGCCATTGTTTTAGATCAGGGGAGAACTTATATTTTATCAGCAACTTTAGAAGCTAAAGGAAATGGTGCTCTAAGAGTTGGGAATTTCCATCAACGATGGACACGTTTTCAATTTGGAAAGTTTGTATTGGGTGGGGGGATTCTCCATGATAGTAAACGTCAGGAAATCAATTATTTCTTTTATCCTGGGGATTTCAAGCCACCGCTGTCCGTCTACTTTTCAGGTTTTCGTCCTGCCGAAGGTTTTGAAGGATTTGGTATGATGAGGGCTATGGAGACACCTTTCCTGCTATTTTCTGATCCTCGCCTAGAGGGGGGGGCTTTCTACATGGGAACTGAAGAGCTTGAAAATAGTATCAAGGATACTATCCAACATTATTTGGATTACCTAGGCTTTGACAGTGATCAACTTATTCTCTCTGGGATGTCCATGGGAACTTTCCCATCTATGTACTATGGTGCGGACTTTGAACCTCATGCCATTATCATGTCTAAACCTCTAGCCAATGTTGGTACCATCGGTAATCGTGCCAGACTTTTGGCACCAGAGGTTTTCCCGACAGGAATTGATGTCTTGCATTTGCAGACGGGACGTTTGGACAATGAAGGCGTCGAGGCCCTTAATCAGAAGTTCTGGGATAAGTTTGAAAAAGCAGACTTCTCAAACACGACCTTTGGGGTTTCTTACATGAAAGATGAGGATATGGACCCAACAGCCTTCGAGGATATTACTAAAGTCCTATATTCTTCGGGAGCACGAATTCTTAGCAAGGGAACTTCTGGACGACATAATGATGACCATTCAACTGCGACAGCTTGGTTTCTCAATTTTTATCGTATGATTTTAGAAAATGATTTTGGAAGAAAGGGATGAACATGATTCATAAGAATAACTCTCAGATTCAATGGGGAACGAATGTGAGATCCTATATGTTTGGTTCCCAAATTGAACATCATCCAGATGGCTCAGTCAATTTCAGTAACCCCTTGATAGCATCAGGAACTGAGATTCATTCCTGGCTGGCTATTCAAAATTATCAGGCGAGTCGAAAGCAACCTAGCTTACCTTTGTTAAAAAAGGGATATATTTATCGTCTCGAATCACAATTTACAACAGTTCCTGAAGGTACGGTTTATCTTAAATTAAGCTTCTTAAATCGTTATGGTGAGGAAGTTAAGCAGATGATTGAAAAAAAACAATCTTTCACTTTCGTCTATCCTCATGAAGCCTACAATTATTCCATCTCCCTCTTGAGTGCTGGAATGGTAGAATTGGATTTTAAGGGAATGACAATCACTGAAGTAGGAGAAGAAAATGTTTAATTCTTTAAATCCTTTAAAACCAGTAAAAAGTGTACTCAAGCAAGTTAATGGTTGGGCTGAGCAGATGGCACAACTGGATGACCAGTCATTAAAAGATAAAACTACTGAATTTAGAGAACGGCTAGACAAAGGCGAAAGTTTAGATGATTTATTACCAGAGGCTTACGCAGTAGTACGTGAAGCAGCTAAGCGTGTATTAGGTATGTTTCCCTATGATGTTCAGGTTATGGGAGCAATCGTTATGCATCAGGGAAATATTGCTGAGATGAGTACAGGAGAAGGTAAGACCTTAACAGCAACCATGCCAGTTTACTTAAATGCACTGACAGGACAAGGAGCAATACTTGTAACGACAAACGAATACTTAGCAAAACGTGATGCTGAAGAAATGGGACAGGTTTACGAGTTTCTAGGTCTAACCATTGGCGTTCCTTTTGCAGAGGATGGTGAAGAACTTGATACCTTTGAAAAAAGGGAGATTTACGCTTCTGATATTATCTATACGACAAATAGTGGTTTGGGCTTTGACTATCTTATTGACAATCTAGCTTCGAATAAAGACGGTAAATACATGCGTCCTTTTAACTTTGCTATTATTGATGAGGTTGATTCCGTCTTACTGGATAGTGCGCAAACTCCCTTGGTTATTTCAGGTTCTCCTCGTGTTCAATCCAACTATTATGCTATGATTAATACACTCATGACGACATTGGTTGAGGATCAGGACTATATTTTCAAGGAAGAAAAGGGTGAAGTTTGGCTGACAACTAAAGGTGCAAAGTTAGCTGAAAATTATCTAGGAATTAGTAACCTCTATGCCAAAGAGAATGCTACATTTGCGCGTCACCTTATTTATGCTCTCCGAGCTCATACCCTATTCAAAAAGGATAAAGATTATATTGTTCGTCAAGGAAAAGATGGACCAGAAGTTGTTCTTTTAGATAAAGCGACTGGACGCTTGATGGAATTGACCAAACTCCAAGGAGGCATGCATCAGGCAATTGAAGCCAAGGAGCTTGTAAAGTTATCTCCCGAAACACGTGCCATGGCTTCTGTCACCTATCAAAGCCTTTTTCGTAAGTTCAAAAAGATTTCAGGTATGACTGGGACTGGTAAGACCGCAGAAAAAGAATTTTTGGATACTTACGGAATGCAAGTTGTTCAAATTCCGACCAATCGTCCGAAACAAAGGATAGATTATCCAGACAATCTTTATGTAACTTTACCAGAAAAGATCTATGCTTCCCTAGAGTATGTAAAGCATTATCATCGAAAAGGGAATCCTCTCCTAATATTCGTTGGTTCGGTTGAAATGTCTGAATTATATTCTAACCTTCTCCTAAGGGAAGGAATTGCCCACAATCTTTTAAATGCTAATAATGCTCCTAGAGAAGCTGAGATGATAGCTGAATCAGGTCAGATGGGTGCTGTCACGGTAGCTACTTCTATGGCGGGACGAGGGACCGATATTAAGTTGGGACCTGGAGTCGCCGAATTAGGTGGTCTTGTTGTCATTGGGACTGAACGTATGGAAAGTCAGCGTATTGATTTACAAATCAGAGGACGTTCAGGACGTCAGGGAGATCCTGGAATGTCTAAATTTTTTGTTTCACTTGAAGATGATGTTATCAAAAAGTATGGCCCTAACTGGGTACATAAATATTATAAAGACTACACTATTGATGAGAAAACTGAGAGTATAGAATTAGTAGGGCGACGCTACAGACGTTTGGTTGAGAAGGCGCAAAGAGCTAGTGACAGTGCGGCACGTTTTTCACGTAAGCAAACACTAGAATATGCTGAGAGTATGAACATTCAACGGGAACTCATTTATGCCCAACGAAATCACCTTATTAATCAAGATCAGGATTTAACAGATACCATTGAGCAGGTTCTTGATGACTATATTGATATTGCTCTGGTTGAAGAAGATCTTAGCGAGAAGGAGAAGTTGTATCACTTTATTCTCAAAAACATTAGTTTTCATATTGAGAAAATTCCAGATAATCTGGATATTGATGATGTCGAAGCTGTGGCTGAACTTATCTATCAGTTTGCTTATAGGGAAATAGATGATAAAAAGAAACAATTAGACACCATTGATCTTTTTGGATATTTCCAATGTCTATCACTTCTTAAGGCTATTGATGATAATTGGATTGAACAGGTTGACTATTTACAACAACTCCAACAAGCTATTGGGAGTCAAACGGCTAGTCAGAAGAATCTAATTGTTGAATATTATCAGGAAGCATTTGCAGGTTTTGAAACCATGAAGAAGCAGATCAAAAAAGACATGGTTCGCAATCTTTTACTCAGTCAAGTGCTTGTTAGTGAGGATGGTAATATCGTGACCTACTTCCCATAGGAAAGAGAGAAATATGACAAATAAAGACTTATTTCATAATGCGGTTGAAGGCCGTATGGAGGAGCTAAAACAAAAGCCCATAGTGGAGGAAAAAGAAACTAGGGGCGAGAAAATAAATAAGATTTTCTTTTTTATGTTAGGCTTTGTTATTATAATTAGTTTAATTTTTACTTTAATAGGTATGTTGAGGTAGTCTATGCAAATATTCTTTATGATTTTACTCATCATTTTAAGTGTGTCACTTATTATTACTGTAACACTGCAGCCTAGGCAAATTCAGATTTTTTCGAGTGATGCCACGAGTAATATTGGTAGGACCAGTTACTGGGCGAGCCAAACTCTTCTAAAGGGCCTAACCCTAGGGCTTAGTTCTGCATTATTTGTTGTTCTATTGGTCATGATGGTTATCTCTTATCATTAGTTATAGTTGATTATCATAGATTAATGGGATTAAACTGACTATTTTTATAAAGTAATTTTCCCTCAAACATTAAGTTTCTGAGGGATTTTTTATGTTTCTTTGATTTACAAAAAAAGTTGAGAATAATAAAGTTTGAAAAATAAGTTATAGTACTAATTTTTTGACTATTTTTATGATAAAATAGGATAATATGCTTATGAAAAAGATATAGAAATAAAAAATAAATGAAAAGGTTTATATATGTTTTTTAGAAGAAATGAGGGTCAGTACCGAGAAACTGATCGTGTGAC
>OFMX01000089.1_pt1 | contig 88668 bp, 74 predicted proteins | sample 1541901 | NCBI WGS metagenome assembly OFMX01 (sample SAMN04209222, study PRJEB22552) | human gut metagenome | biome: gut; material: feces | host: Homo sapiens | place: USA: Oklahoma | reverse complement strand
GCTTTGCCCCGCAGGGCAAGAGGGAAGAACAGGACTTGTCCAGTTCCCTCTTGCTTCATTTAGCGAAATGAGCCGAGCCACAGGGCGAGGCGGTTTCTGCTAAATGGGGAGCGATGACACTGCATCAGGCGGTAGCATTACCCACCTTGATTAGCTTCGGTTTGCTTATCAAGCTGGTTTTCCTTTTTGAACCGTTCATAAGTAGTGCAATCGGCATTTTCTTGAATAAAAGCCCGAATATGCGATGCCCGATAATAGGTCTTATGACTTATCATAAAGTAAGGAAGTTTGCCACTTGCCCGATAACGTTGCAGGGTTCGGAAAGATACTTTCAGCAGAAAAGCTAAATCCTGATTGTCGAGTATCTTATCATTTTCGTCCAATACATTGTCGGTATTGATAAGGAATTTCAGATCTTGCCCGATTTCGGAGAGTTTTTTCGACAGTCGTTCCATCCACTTGTCGAAGTTTTCGTTGTCTATATACATTTTGCTTCATTTTTTAGTTCAACATTATTGTTTTCAATCGATTGATGAAGCAAAGTTCGGCAAATGGGTGCAAATAAGTTAGGGGAGTAGATATACTACACCCCTAACAATTATTGATAAGTATCTGATTTATAGATATCCTTTCTTTTCGCTTTCTTCAATAATGACTTTGCGAAGTAAGTCCAAAAACTCCGTGCGTTTATTGGCTTTCCGGCAAATTACATTCTCGTGCTTTTTGTGGATGTCCCCCAACTTGATATTGAAAAGCCATTCAAAGGTTCTACCGATTTCCGCCAGTGGTGATTCTTTCCCGGTATGAGTAACTACTCTTTTCGTAAGAAATAATCCGCTAACCAGTTCCATGATTTCAATGAGAAAGGTTTCGTCTGTTAGATACAGTGGTGAGGATGGCAAGTTGTCTTTTCGGCTCTGAAAGGGACTTGGGTACTGGATTTTCAGATTCAGCAATTCTAGTTCTGATTTGACAATAGCCAATGTCTTTTGCAAGAACAGCTTTTTAGGCGCATTTTTCCCCCTGTCCGTAAAGAGGTGCTGTTTCAAGTGAAGCTATCTCAATACGGGTAGCTACAAGAATCCGATAAGTAGCTGAATAGTCATTTTCATTACTCACGGTTCTAATTTGTTCGACAAATTCGCCATAGGCATTTTGCATTTCTTCGTTAGTAACTTCCTGTGAGGTTCCAGACAATAGTCTGAATAATCTCGTTTGTAATAAATCATTCATAAGCATAAATTAAATGTGAATATTGATAATCAGACCGAAGTCCTATTTTATGCTGTATGATTCTTATCTACAACTTACTCCTTGTAGTCGGCTAATCCAAGTCTATTTCCAGAAGGGTCTGTAAATTCAACAGCCCACCCTGTACGGATTTTGAAAGGATCGGTTGTGAATAGAACTCCTTTATTTTTCAATTCATTATATATTTCTTTAACATCCATCACTTCAATCCAAATAGTTGGTTTGGCATCAGGAAATTTATTTTTGTCTTTTAGTATAATGGCAGGTTCTTCGTCTCCTACACAAAAAGCAGCCATTCCTTGCGCTGCAAATTCAAACTTCATCTTCATACCTAGAATTTCAGAATAGAATTTCTTGCATTCTTCGTAATTGCTTACTGGCAGAAAAAAATTATCATAATTTTTCATTTTCTATATTTGATATTTAAATTGTTTTTTGTTTTTTGAACTTTACACATATTATAGAACATCCTCAATTCTTCTTTCTTATCATCGTCTAAATAGTGCCATCTTATTCCTTGTATTGCACCTTCTATTGCAAATAACTCATTAATGCAGCTATGTTCATCTACCGTTAATAACCGAATAAATGTATTTTCACTACCCGTAATTTTTAAATCTTCAACTGTTTCAATTCCAATCTCAATTAATCTCTCGGATAGAGTTTTCCCAATATTGGGAAGATTTGTTAGAGCATTATTTGTTTTTGTTGTCATACACCATCATTTAATTAGGGATTCAATATATAAATGACGTTTGAATCCTCGCACAAAGGTATGAAGTAGAAGAATGAAAAATAGTGTAAAAAAACGACTTTATAATATTCTGAAATTGGATGGAGAATTCCCTGAAAAAGTTCTGAAGTCTTTAATCATATGGGCTTGGTCATAATATCCGCAATCAATTGCTGTTAAATACAAACTGTTATTATTGTTCTTCAAGTAAGATATAGTATGTTGAAACTTCACAATCTTACTGAACGTTTTGGGAGAAACACCAGTTGATGTTTTAAATTTACGTTCAAAATGCCTAAGTGACAAACAACATTTGCTAGCTACATCAACTAAAGGGAGTTGTCCGCTTGTAGTTCGTATTAAATTTACGGCATATACTATTGGAGAATCAAGTTCAAAAATACCTCGTTGCAATTTACTAAGGAAATAAGAATCGATATGGTTGACTTTAAGTTCTGCGGATGCTTTTTCTGGTAATTCGACATAAAATAATTCATCAAATAAGCTTTCAATCAAAGTTAGGTTTATTCGTTTGTTCGTAAACTCATAAATGGGAGTACGAGTAAAAGCCGTTATGCCAAATGGTTTAAAACGTATCCCTATTAAGTCTATTCTGTTTGAGTAAGAACCTATTGAATAAGCAGTTAATGCCCCAACCATATTTGGGTATAGATTGTCTAGCCCTAATTGATTGGATTCAAATGAGAATATTATATCAATACATCCATCAGGAAGGATTTTATGAAACTCTTCTTCCTGCTTATAACCACATACCGACCAATAAGTTTCTATATATGGAGTAAGTAATGTATTTGGTTTGAATTCTCTATGCAGCATATTTCTCAAATATCTGCAAAAATACGTTTTTTTATTCGCATTATGTAGAAATGTGTTTTATCTTTGCGATAGAGTTATTTGAAGCAATGGAAAAACACAACAGACTAAAGTAGTTCGCTCGTTTCTATATCGTTACCCATTGTTCTTTTCTTTCTTTTAAATATCTGTTAATCAATAGATAAAATTAAAATCTTCGACTGTTTCAGTGGTGTCGTATCATGAACTTCTTGTGTGAAATGAAGTCTGTTTATTTTTAACATGGCTAGGTGATCGATTAATTCTTTGAGATTATCCTTCGAGATGAGAGTGAAAGGTGTGTGTATTGCCACGGTCCGATTGCTGTATCGGGGGCCATCTAGTATGGTCATTCCCGGTACGTTCCATTGAATATCTCTACCTGAGTTGGGCTGTTTATTGCTGGAGGAAGCAGAAAACGTAAGGTTTGCGTTGCGTAAAAGAAACCTTTTTGTCCGGATGCTTTTATTAGAATACAAGAGGGGGCTATATTCAGTTTATAATGTTCGGCCGCTAGTTCTCTGTCTGTGCGGAATATGATATTGGCTCGTTTGTCTTGTATTTTTATTTCCGGGGTGAATCCGGCGGAAAGCGTGAACAGATCGGTCAACTCCCGAGCGATCATAGCCTGTTTTTCATTTTCTACACTGATGAGGGTTGCCTTGTTGAATGTGAAATCACCTTTGTCTGATACACTTTGCAAGGGGAAAGGAATGATCTCCGGTTTTTCGTCCGGAAGGAAACATTTTACAAGTATCATAACCAAAATAATAAAATATATACCCGTTGTACGTAACATAAGAATAATTTTTAATGATATGCTTTTTTGTTTAATTTTTCACTTGCTGCAAATCTATGCTTTAAGGATATTTTCTTGAGTCCAAAATCGTCCGTGAAAATTCAAAAAACGTTTTTTATACTCTGCAAGCCTTATATTTCGGACGATTTAGTGTTTTTGCCGAACAATGGGTGATATACAACTATGCGAGTATTTTGGAAGTTTTTACAATTATATCTATTGCTGTTTTTAGTGTGTTTAACAGAGTCTCTTTATGCAGCTCCTAGGTATTATTTTAAACAAATCTCTTTGGAAAACGGATTATCGCAGTCTTCCGTAAAATGTGTGCTGGTAGATGAAAGAGGGGTTATGTGGATTGGTACCCGATTTGGGTTGAATCGTTTCGATAGGGAAAAGATTACCGTTTATCAGGAGGAGAGGGAGAATCCGCATTCTCTTCCTTATAATGATATAGTTTTTTTGGAGGAAGATGCGGAGGGAAATATTTGGGTAGGAACCTGTTGCGGATTGGCATATTTCGATCGTGGTACTTTCCGGAACCTGCTTTTGAGTCTTCTTCCGGTAATATTTATATTTCTGGAGTGGAAGGGCTGGTTAGGATACGGCCCGGCTATGACATTCATGAGGAAGAGGATTTTTCTGTGAGCATGATTAATTTGGCTTTAGATGGGTTACCGATTCATCCTGATGGTATATCCGGGGAACAGGCTATTTCCATTCCGTGGGATTATGTTTCCCTTGGGAGGGGTATAAATCAGGGGCGGATATCTATTTGGCGAAGCCGTTTGATATAGATTCCTTGTTGGTGATTCTGCGGAATATATTAAGACAACGAGACCTACTTCGTGTGCGTTATCGTGAGTCCGGTTGTCTATTCTCTCCAAAAGAGGATGCGACAAGCAATGCGGACGAACAATTCATGTGTAAATTGAATACGTTGCTTCGGGAGAACTTGAGTAATCCGGATTTGAATGTGCCTTTTATAGCCTCTGCGATGGCGATGAGTAGAACGACGCTTTATAGCAAGTTCAGTCATTTGTCGGATGTCTCGGTTGGTGATTATGTGATTCGGTTTCGTATGGTCGAGGCTTCTCGGTTGCTTTCATCTCATAAGGATATGAGTATTCAGGAAGTAGCGGACCGTGTCGGTTTTTCCAGCGCTCGTTATTTTAGTACGGCTTTTAAACAAAGCTATGGGGTCACTCCAACCGAATATCGTCGAAATAATTAAGTGTTAGTTGCAGACTATTCTTTTCATAAATTCAATCTTTTTAGCAGAATCTGATAGATATCTCCTATAAACAACTTTTTGGGTGAGTCATATGTTTTAAATAGCTCCTGAATGAGGACATTATGATAGATTTTCTATGATAATTATTATTGTCTACCTATTGACATTTCGGGTTGGCTAGTGTAAAATTGGCTTAAAAAAGTATGGCTACAATAAAAGTAAAGTTTCGTCCATCGACGGTGAGAGGCAAAGCGGGTGTTGTCTGCTACCAACTTTGTCACAGACAGGAGAATAGGCAAATAACTACCGATATGCGGATATTTCCTCATTGGTGGAATGGGGAGAAACGAGAGTTGGTTGTTACGCCTGACAATGAAAAAACTATTTTTTCTTATCAGAAACGAATAAATGCGGACTTAGTTGCGATCCGGAAAATCATTCGGGAATTAGATGCTGTAGGGGATGAATACACCTTATCCGATGTGATCAGGAGATTTCGATCTCCAAAAACTGAAACCGGAATGTTGGACTATTTGAGAAAAGAGATTGGACTCCTTCATGATAGCGGTCAATTCAGTACTTCCCGTAATTATTTACGAACATTGAACAGCTTCTCCTCTTTTTTAGAGAATTGTGATATACCTCTCACCGCATTAGACTCCGATACGGCTTGCAAATATGAGAAATGGCTATGGGGAAGGAGAGTGAGTAAGAATAGTAGCTCATTTTATATGAGAATCTTGCGTGCCGCTTATAATAAAGCTGTACAAGAGCAACTTGTGGAGCAAGCTTTTCCTTTTCATGAGGTATATACCGGGATCGCCAAGACATCGAAACGTGCCGTTAGTGAAAAGACCATTTTGAAGTTGCAGAGACTTGACCTGTCTTATTCATCGGCTTTGGCTCTCTCTCGGGATTTGTTTGTATTCAGCTATAGTACTCGAGGGATGGCGTTTGTGGATATGGCTTATTTGAAAAAAGAAAATATAGGTAAAGGGGTAATTACTTACTGTCGCCATAAGACCGGTCAAAACCTGACGTTGCGAATTGAACCTTGTATAGAGGCGATCTTGAGACGATATCTATCGGACTCTTCGAAAACTCCCTATGTATTTCCAATCATTACCGATGAAAATCCGGATCGGGCTTACTTGCAATACCAAACGGGATTGAATTACCATAATCAGAAATTAAAGCGATTGGGGAAGTTAATCGGTGAGACATTGCCTCTATCTTCATACACTCCCCGCCATAGTTGGGCTACCGCTGCACGCAATCATAATATCCCTGTTGCGGTTATCAGCGCAGGAATGGGACATACCTCCGAGAAGACAACTCTTATTTATTTGGACTCTTTGGATAACTCGTTGATAGACAATGCGAATAATGGAATTTTAAAAGACCTAAATTCTACTGTCTCTTGGTAAGAAATCTTAGAAATACGTCGCAAATGTAATTATAATCTGCAAAACAAAAAAATAAAGGGGGGATTTTTGGATATAAATTGTATCCTCTGTTGATGTAACTCGTTAACAAATAGCATATATAAATACGTTAATTGTTTTCTTCTCTATTATTCTTTGTCTGGTCTGGAAAATGAGAGTGTATACTTTTTTCGACAACAACCTTATCTTTTTTCGAGTATCAAATTGAGTAAACCGAGTAAAAAAGTAGTTTTTATATATTTTATGTATTTGATAATAAGATAAATAACTATTTGTACTGTTTCTTACCAAGAAACGGTAGAAATATAGGGTTAGGGTTTCCCATTCACTGTAGTCAGGAATGGTCCTCATTTCGGAATTTTATATAAAAATAGCCGGATTAACCTTGATTGCTGTATATCCTTTAATCAAAAAATAAGGAAATACAGGAATGGAAGGTATATCCTCTTTGTACATGAATAAAAACGGTATAATTCATTGAAAACAATAACACTTGACGGCAACCATTGGTTTGCGCTAAAAGTATTTTATAACAAAGTTTTTGAGATCGAGGAATCCCTCAAGAAGGATGATATCGATTGCTATTTCCCTTGTGAGGATGCGGTGGTCATGCGGAATGGAGTAAGAAAGATCATACGTAAACCAATTATCAGTTCAATCCTGTTCTTTCATTCTACGACGTTGCGTGCGATGGAGATACAGCGACAATTCACGGACAAGGTGATACTGTATACAAGAGATAAGGAATTGAAAAAGGTGCCACTTATCATTCCGGACCGGGAGATGAATATTTTCATGTTGGTCACGTCATCCGGCAAGAAAGGAATGGAATATTTGGGGGCTGACAGTACCAAGTTTTGTCGGGGAGAACGTGTGAGAGTGATTGACGGGAAATTCAAGGGGGCGGAAGGATATATCTGCCGGATCAAGAAAAACAGCCGTTTGGTTGTCGCCATTCAGGGGGTCTGTGCCGTAGCGACCTCCTATATCCCACAAAGCTTTATTCAAAAAATATGAGAACGATAATAGAGACCGGTCTTTTTTTATCGGGTGGTTTTTTGATATCCATTTTACAGGGATTGATACTTATCCCCAATATCTTGTTGATCTCCTATAAGAAACGATTGTTCGATCAGCCCGACGAGCGTAAGGTGCATTCCATACCTGTTCCCCGCTTGGGAGGTATCTCTTTCTTCCCGGCGATACTCGTGTCGCTCTGTTTGATAATCGGTCTGTTCCATTGCGTTGGGATTCCGATAGCTCGTTTGCTAACCGATCGAAGTTTGTTGGAGTTACTGTTTTGGGTCAGTGGTTGTATGCTACTTTATCTCATTGGTGTGGCAGATGATCTGGTGGGTGTCGGTTATCGTTACAAATTTGTTGTTCAGGTTTTTACGGCGATCCTATTGGTGTTGCCGGGGGCATGGATTAACTCGTTAGGCGGTTTGTTCGGAATTTATATGCTTCCTTCGTGGGTGGGTATTCCTTTGACGGTTTTGATAGTCGTTTATATAACCAACGCTATTAACCTGATTGACGGTATAGACGGCTTGGCTTCCGGCTTGAGTTGTATCGCGCTTACCGTATTGGCGGCTATCTGTATATCTAACGGATCTTATTTTTATGCATTGTTGGCGTTAGCTACATTAGGTATATTGATACCTTTCTGGTTCTATAACGTTTTTGGCAACGCTCAGCGTGGGCACAAACTTTTCATGGGGGATACAGGAAGCTTGACGATCGGTTATATCCTCAGCTTCTTGGTAATACAACTAAGTGTCGTACATTCAGATGGGGAGGTCCGGACAAACCCTTATATGGTTATAGCATTCTCGACGCTCCTGGTTCCTCTTCTTGATGTCTTCCGTGTGGTGTTGCATCGATTACGTAAAGGCAGGAATCCCTTCTTACCGGATAAGAATCACATCCATCATAAGTTGTTGCGGACTGGTATGCGTGTCCGTACGGTATTGGTGACGGTCCTGTTAATCTCCTTCTTTTTCATAGGGATGAATATCCTGCTGTCCCCGGTTTTAAATCTTACTTGGTTATTGGTACTAAATATGTTGTTGTGGGCATTGATACATCTTATCATCAACCGGTGCATCATCCTTTATCAGGAAAAAGAGTGGCATCAATGAAATCAAATCAATTAATTTTATATCATGAATAAGAGTTCTCGTTATTCACATGTGTTTTTCATACAATTGGTAGGGTTGTTATTTCTTTTAAGCGCCTGTTCCACTACGCACCAAACGAATTATTTTCAAGATCTTCACCCCGGAGAGAGTGAGCAGAAGGTCGTGTCTCCATTGACGGTCAAGATACGACCGGGCGATCAGATCTCTATTCTGGTGAATAGCCGAGATCCCCAACTGACCAACCTATTTAATTTGCCGATCCTGTCGCAGCAGGTCGGACAGGTATCGCAAGGTAGTGGATCAAGTCGTGGCTTGTCCGGCTATACGGTAGACGATCGGGGTGAGATTGATTTTCCTGTATTGGGAAAAATCCATGTGGCGGGGAAAAGCCGGTCTGAGATAGCGGCCTTTATCAAGGATGCGTTGATTACTGGGAATTACGTAAAAGATCCGGTGGTGACCGTTGAATTTATGAACCTTACAATATCGGTTCTGGGTGAGGTGAACAACCCGGGGCGTTTCAATATCGACCGGGATCAAATGACCTTGTTAGACGCTATCAGTATGGCGGGCGATTTGACGATTTATGGCAAACGGGATAAGGTAATGGTACTACGTGAGGAAAATGGAGCGCAACGAGTTTACGGCATAGACCTTTGCTCCGCCAGCCAGATGTATGCGTCTCCCGCCTATAACCTCCAGCAGAATGACGTGATTTATGTGGAGCCGAATACCGTGCGGGCACGTCAGTCCACTGTCAACGGAAACAATGTTCGTTCCACCTCCTTTTGGATATCGCTGGCTTCCTTGTTGACAACGATTAGCGTACTTGTATTCAAATAATAATTGATCATTCAATTCATTCATTAAAAAATTATGGCTCAAAATAACGTTAGAACGGGTCAACCGGAGGACTTCATGCGGATTCAGGACTTGTTTTACCTCTGTCTCTCCAAGTGGTATTGGTTTGTCATCTCTTTGGGGATAACGCTAAGTGTCGCTATTCTTTATGTATTGGTTACTCCTCCGGTTTATATGCGGTCGGCGGCTTTGTTGATCAAGGACGAGTCGAAGGGGCAATCTCTTTCCGGCGAGGTGGGAGGCTCTTTTTCCGATCTGGGGCTTTTTCAGGCGAACACCAATGTGAACAATGAGTTGATATCCTTGCAATCTCCTGCGATTATGCTGGATGTCGTGAATCGATTGCGTTTGGATGTTGCCTATCATACGGATGGGGCTTTTTATCGCAAAGTCCTTTATGGACAGGATCTTCCGGTCTCTGTTTCATTTGCGGATTTGCAAGATAATGAATCCGTGTCTTTTACCTTACGTTTGCTGGATGAGGAGAACGTGGAACTATCCGATTTCATTCGGGAGGGTGAGGAGCTTGAAGAGACCTCGGTCATGACCTGTAAGTTACGGGAGTTGGTTACGACTCCGGTGGGTAAACTGACGATAGATCCGACCCCTTATTTTCAAGGAGCGTTCGCTCAGCCGATTTATGTCTCGCGATCCGGTCTGTATGGCACGTTATCCGCCTATTCCGGTAATTTGAGCGTAGCGTTAAGCGACGAGAAATCAACGGTGATCAACCTCTCGATTAAGGATGTCAGTGTGCGGCGTGCGGAAGACATATTGAATACCTTGATATCCGTCTATAATGAGAATTGGGTAAAAGACAAAAACCAGATCGCCATCAGTACCTCCATGTTTATCAATGATCGTTTGGGTGTGATTGAGGGGGAGTTGGGGAGCGTGGATGAGAATATCTCTACTTATAAAAGCGAGAATCTGCTGCCGGATGTGCAAGCGGCCTCCAGTTTGTATCTGGCGCAATCCAGCGAGACCAATTCCCGCATCCTTACTTTGAACACTCAGTTATCCATGGCCCGTTATATCCGGAACTACTTGACGAACGCTTCCAGCAAGAACCAGTTGCTACCGGCTAACTCCGGTTTGGAAAGCACCAATATAGAACATCAGATATCAGAATACAATACGACGCAGTTGCAACGTAACAATTTAGTGGCGAACAGTAGCGAGCGAAATCCGTTGGTGATGGATCTGGATCATTCCTTGCAGGCCATGCGTACGGCTATCATCTCGTCCATTGATAATCTGGTAGTCACGCTTAATACGCAAATTAGTACTTTGCGACAAAGCGAGAAGCAAACCACGGCCCGTATCGCCGCTAATCCCTCGCAAGCGAAATACCTGTTATCAGTGGAACGTCAGCAAAAGGTAAAAGAGTCATTGTATTTATTCCTGTTGCAGAAACGTGAGGAGAATGAGTTGTCCCAAGCTTTTACGGCATATAATACACGGTTGATCACCCCGCCGACGGGAAATATGCTTCCTATAGCCCCGGTTAAGAAGAATATCTTATTGGTAGCTTTTGCGCTCGGCTTGTTAATACCGGTCGTGATCCTGTTTATGTTGGAGAATATGAATACGACTATTCGCAGGCGAAAAGATATAGAGCGATTGACCATTCCATTCGTTGGAGAGATACCTTTGTCATATCGGGCGAAAAAAGGCTTTTTCCGGCGTAAGAAAGAGGAAAAGGCCATAATCGTAGTCAAGGAAAAAAGCCGCAACGTAATCAATGAGGCATTCCGGGTAGTACGTACCAATTTAGAGTTCATGATGGGAAAAGACGCTCACTCAAAGGTTATCATGGTATCTTCCTTGAATCCCGGTAGCGGTAAGACCTTTATAACGATGAATCTCTCCACGAGTCTCGCCGTAAAAAGTAAAAAAGTTCTGGCGATAGATATGGACCTTCGTCGAGCATCCCTTAGCGATTATATCCATTCTCCAAAGTGTGGCATATCCGATTACCTAAGCGGGCAGGTTCCGGATTATAGCTCTATTATCGTAAAGGGAGAAACTATCGCCGGTTTGGATGTGATTCCCGTAGGTACGATCCCCCCAAACCCTACGGAACTTTTATTCTCGGAACGTTTTGCCACATTGCTGGAACAGCTCCGTATGGAGTATGATTATATCTTTATCGATTGTCCGCCGGTCGAGATCGTGGCCGATGCTTCCATTATCAATAAGTACTCAGACTTGACCTTGTTTATCATCCGTGCGGGATTACTTGACCGAAACCTGTTAGCGGATGTCGAGAAGTTCCATACGGAACGTAAATACGGCAACATGTCTTTGATCTTAAATGGAACAGACGGAGGAGGTAACCGTTATGGCTACAAATATGGCTACCATTACGGCTACGCCGGATATACGAAAGAGGAATAAATAGGATGTGGTTTTTCAAAAAGCAGACCAGTCTTGTGGGAAGCGGTATTTTGGAGGGATTTACTGATTACCATTCACATATATTACCCGGGGTGGATGATGGTGTACAAACATTAGATGAGTCCTTGTATGTATTGGATTGTCTGGAGAAACTAGGGGTTCAATCCATTTGGCTAACTCCGCATATCATGGAAGACTTTCCCAACACGAGCGAGAAATTGAGAGAACGTTTCCAGCTTCTTCTTCAATATTATTCCGGAGGTATAGCTCTCCATTTAGCCGCGGAATACATGCTGGATAACTTATTTGAGGAGCGACTGGCCTCGGAAGACTTGTTGCCGATTGGCAAGGCTCAAAAACATTTGCTAGTGGAGACTTCCTATTTTAATCCTCCGATGGGATTAAATAATATTCTGCTTCGGATCAAGGCAAAAGGCTATATACCTGTACTGGCGCATCCCGAACGATATACCTATATGAATGAGAAAGATTATTGGCGATTGAAAGGTATGAACGTGAGGTTCCAATTGAATCTCCTTTCCTTGGTCGGTGCATATGGTCCGGAGGTTCGAGGTAAGGCGGAGTGGCTACTGAAAAACGGCTATTATCAACTCTGCGGAACTGATATTCATAGTCTTACGCTTTGGAAAGAAAGTGTTATGAAGAAAAGAATATCGGGAAATGTCTCTCGAATGTTGCAAGGCATCATAGCGACACATTTCCCGGGATAGTTAATGGAACAAGTAACGATATTCATCGCACGAGAAGCAGGGACAAGCTTTCTTTACGCCGGGCAAGTCACGATGCCCCACGATAAGCGCATGAGGAAAGAGCGTGTGGAGTTTCCACAGGAGTTCCCTCAATCGCTCCTTCTGTTCCGGGGTACGGGTATCGGCGGTTTTGCCGCTTTCATCCAATCCGCCTTCATAACAAATACCTATGCTGCAACGATTGAGTCCACGGACATGGGCACCTACTTCCAGCAGTCGGCGATGCTGTGTCACGATTCCACTCCTGCGGATATAGAAATGATAGCCGATGGTACGGAATCCCCGTACCTTATGGTCACGGTGAAGCTGTTCCACCGTATAGTCACGGTCACTTTGGGTAGCGGAGCAATGTATGACGATGAAGCGGACAGAGTCCGCCCCATTCATCATCAATCCGCTTTCCACTTGCGTCAGCAGGGTACGCTCGTTGAGCGTCTCTTCTCCGCCGACAATCATGGGAAATGTTTCTTGCGTCATTGTCACTAGAATTTAGAAGTGAGAAACACAGGAAGATACACCTAATGCCGTTAAGGCTGCGATAATAGCCTGTACGATAGCTTGGACTATTTTCTTCCAATCGATTTTACTTGAATTGCTCATGTCTGTTCAAATTTGAGGGTGAATAATGTATAGTTCTTGGAGATCAGATCTCGTCGGGACTTTCGGAGTCCCCTTCCTCGGGAGTTACGATAGGTACCCCACCCTTAAAGTCGATTCTCACCAAATTGGTTTTCTCGGGCAGGAGCGCATAACGGAACGTCCCGTTAAGGATCGTATACTCGGCGTTAAACGCTGGTCGGATACTTTTCACCAGCTTGGCTGTCACCTCCTTGGGTGTGCTTACGCTTTTCTCGGTGAGCAACTCGTTGTAGAAGATGCCCAATCCGTCCAGCTTGATCTTGTAACCAAGCGCCATGTGGGTTTGGCAGAAATAAGCGAGACGTTCGATGACCCCGATCACGTCGGCCGGTGTCAAGGCCGACTCTTGTGCGATCTGGGTAGCCACCTGCTTGGTAGTGATTGTACCATAATAATAAGCTTGAGCACTGTAAACAGTTTCTCCCTTACGAGGGCCAATGTTCAAATCGATTTTTCTAGCATAAAAAGGCTGTGCCATAATGTTAAAATTTTAATAGTGAATACTCTGTTATTTTTATCAATGTCATTGACTGATACAAAAGTAAGGAAGTCGAAAACCTCACTTTCCGATGCTTTCGGTTTCATTCCGGTTGTTTCGTTTAAGGCGTTTCCGAAGTGAATAACTAATGGCTTGTCAAGTGAATAACTAGCGGCTATACCTAGTGAATAACTAACGGCTTCAGTTCCCGCTTACGGTTCACCGAGATACTGTACGATGATGCCTGTCTGTTTAGGCGTAAACGTTTTGTTGTGAGGCTTATAGTACGCTTTTTTCAACTCGGTGATCAGGTCGGGGTTATGCTTCATCAGGTTACGGAGGTTTGCGATGGCAGATTCCTCGTTATTTGTATCAGGAAAATAGAGCTTCGCCAACTCCCTTTTGGAGTAGGGGCGGATGCGGAAATTCGGTTCGTTCATATAATAAAAAGTTTTTTTAATGAATACTTTAGATTGCTTTCTCATTCGAATGATATTGCGAAGCTACCGGAGCGAAGACATTAAACCATGAATAAATAAAAGCATTCGGTTATGATTCCGTGCCTATTCGGAAATCCGGGAAATAAATAAAGAAATGAGAGTTGAGGAAAAAAAGACATTTACCAATATACAATTGAGCGATGAAGAATGGTCTCTATACCGATATATCCCCAATGTGGAGAGATTAAAGTATTATGTCGGACGTATGAGAAACTGCATGAATATGGATCATGTGATGGATCACGTCGTGCTCCCCATGTTGCTGCATGAGCTGGAAGTCACCAAGGAAAATTCAGAGAAGAGAGACTTCTACACCCGATTACGCCCATTCATCAAGCACTTACGCGGCTCGTCCGGCACGACGCTGTTTGAGCGTATCACTCGATTGAACGAGATACTGAAAAGGGAGAAACGGTGCGGACAAACATTCGCCGGCATCCTTCAACAAATCAAGATAGAGCCCCCAAAGCTTGGCGAGGAAGCCTCCTGCATCATCGAACTGATCATAAGCTCCTCTCCCGAGAATAGTAATGTGATAAGCGTGAGCCCTATCCTTGTAGGAGTAGAGTATAGAAAGAAAGTCAACCAGAGCATCGGTAGGGAAATCGGCGTGAATGTATCTGGCCGATCTTTACAGGATCGTATATAATATAATTACAATTTTTAACAATAGGGAATGAAAGCATGTTTTATGGGCTTGGGTTATATTGGTTTGCCCACAGCCATTATCGCTGCCAAGCACGGCATTCAGATAACGGGAGTTGATATCAATCCCCATGTAGTGGAAATGACTAATGCGGGACATCTACACATCATTGAACCTGGTATGGAGAAAATGTTACAGGAAGTAGTGAAAACTGGCATGTTGAAGGCTTCGGTTACACCAGAAGTAAGTGATGCTTATTTTATGGTAGTTCCTACCCCTTTCAAGGGAAACCATGAACCTGATGTGAGTTACGTGGAAGCTGCTACTCATGCGGTATTGCCGTTGCTGAAAGAAGGGGATCTTTATGTAATAGAATCCACTTCACCCGTAGGAACCACAGAGGCCATGGCACGCATCATCTTTAATGAACGTCCGGAACTGGAAGGTAAGATTTATATAGCCTATTGTCCGGAGCGCGTATTACCCGGTAATGTGATTTATGAATTGGTACATAATGACCGTGTCATAGGCGGTTTAAATCCTGAATCTACCGATAAGGCCATTGAGTTCTATTCCCAATTTGTACAAGGTACGCTTCACAAAACGAACTGTCGCACGGCAGAAATGTGCAAACTGACGGAGAACTCTAGTCGCGATGTACAAATTGCTTTTGCCAATGAGCTTTCGCTTATCTGCGACAAGGCGGGCATCAATGTTTGGGAGCTTGTCAATCTTGCCAACAAGCATCCGCGTGTGAATATCCTGCAACCCGGTTGCGGTGTTGGGGGACATTGCATTGCGGTGGATCCATACTTTATCACTGCTGATTTCCCTGCGGAAAGTAAGTTGATTAGTGATGCCCGTGAAATTAACAACTACAAGAGTTTCTGGTGTGCCGAGAAAGTGAAGAATGCCATGTTGGAGTTTGAATTGAAACATCATCGCAAACCTTGTGTCGCTATGATGGGACTTGCTTTCAAACCCAATATCGACGATTTGCGTGAAAGCCCGGCAAAATACATCACTACGAAAGTGATGCAGAGTTGCAATAATGCCGATATTTTGGTTGTGGAACCGAATATAAAAAAACACAATGTCTTTAAATTGACTGATTATAAAGAGGCTTATGACAAAGCAGATATCGTGGTGTTTTTGACGGCACACATTCCATTTAGAGAACTGGAATGGAGGGGCGATAAGGTGACATTGGATTTTTGTGGAGTGTTTAAGAAATAAGATGGAGAATTAAAATATGAATAAGATTTTGGTTACTGGAGGAGCCGGGTTTATTGGTTCTAATCTTTGTGAGCATTTGTTGGCTCACAACTATGAAGTGGTATGTTTAGACAATTTTGCCACCGGTAAGCCAGAGAATGTGTTCCCGCTTTTAGAACGCTATTCTGAAAAGTTTAAATTGATAGTCGGTGATATCCGGGTTTTGGCAGATTGTCGCAAAGCAGTGGAGGGTGTGGATTACGTTATGCACGAAGCCGCATTGGGAAGCGTACCTCGTTCTATCAAAGATCCGATTACTACGAACGACACCAATATATCCGGATTCTTGAATATGCTGGTAACCGCCCGAGATGCAGGTGTGAAACGATTTATATATGCTGCAAGTTCGTCTACTTATGGCGACAGCAAGTCACTACCGAAGGTCGAGGATGTGATAGGAAAGCCACTATCTCCTTATGCCATTACCAAGTATGTGAACGAACTCTATGCCGATGTGTTTGCCAAAACATACGGTATGGAATGCATCGGACTGCGCTATTTCAATGTGTTCGGGCGTCGTCAGGATCCGTTTGGCGCATACGCCGCTGTGATTCCATTGTTTGTGAAGAAACTGATGGCTCATGAAAGTCCGGTTATTAATGGTGATGGTGAATACAGCCGCGATTTCACTTATATAGACAATGTGGTTCAGATGAATATGCTGGCTATGACCACCAATAATAAGAATGCTGTAAATCAGATATATAACACAGCCTACGGTGAACGCACCACATTGAACCAACTTGTAGGCTATCTGAAAGAATTTTTGAGCGAGTTTGATTCTGAGATTATTCAAGTGGAAGTGATTCATGGTCCTAACCGTTTAGGAGATATACCCCATTCTCTGGCTTGTATTGACAAAGCCAAATCGTTATTGGGCTATAATCCGCAATACAGTATGCGCGAGGGGTTGAAAGAAGCTGTGAAATGGTATTGGAATAATTTGATATAAAAATGAAAAGTATTAAGATTTGTGTAGTCGGATTAGGATATGTAGGCTTACCGCTTGCCCGACTTTTTTCAACTAAATATCCTACTGTGGGATTTGATATGAATCAAGCTCGTGTGAATGCTTTGATGAAGGGGCATGATGCAACACTTGAAGTTGCTGATGACCTACTTCAGGATGCCATTAACAATCATGGGTTTAAATGTACAACAGATATTGAACAAATTCGCGACTGTAATTTCTACATCGTAGCAGTTCCAACTCCTGTGGATGAGAACAACAATCCGGATTTAACTCCACTTTATGGTGCAAGTACCACTGTTGGAAAGGTGATTTCCAAAGGAGATATTGTAGTCTATGAGTCTACTGTTTATCCCGGTGTTACAGAAGATGAGTGTATTCCAGTTGTGGAAAAAGTGTCCGGATTGAAGTATAATGAAGATTTCTTTGCAGGCTATAGCCCTGAACGTATAAATCCGGGAGATAAACTTCATACAGTTGAAAAAATCAAGAAAGTTACTTCTGGTTCCACAGTTGAAATCGGTAAGAAAGTGAATGAAGTTTATGCGTCCGTCATTACAGCTGGTACCCACCTTGCTTCAACTATCAAGGTGGCAGAAGCCGCTAAAGTTATCGAAAACTCGCAGCGTGATATAAACATCGCTTTTGTCAACGAACTTTCCAAAATTTTCACTAAGATGGGAATTGACACGCAGGATGTGCTTGAGGCAGCTTCCACAAAGTGGAATTTTCTTCCATTCAAGCCGGGACTTGTAGGCGGACATTGCATAGGTGTCGATCCTTATTATCTCGCTCAGTGTGCGCAGCGTCACGGATACAACCCTGAAATCATTCTTGCCGGTCGACGTATGAATGATGGCATGGGAGAATATGTAGCCAACGAAGTAGTGAAACTTATGTTGAAAAAAGGTATTCAGGTGTTGGGGGCAAACATCTTGATATTAGGTTTTACATTCAAGGAAAACTGTCCTGATGTGCGCAACACAAAGGTTATTGATATTTATAATGCTCTACGAGAGTATAATGTTAATATAACAATTTATGATCCATGGGCAAATCCGGCAATCGTAGAACACGAATATGGAATAAAAGTAACGAATCAACTTCCAATGAAAAAGTATGACACTGCAATTCTTGCCGTTGCTCACAAGGAATTTACGGAGTTAGATATATTGTCAATGCTTAACGACAATCATATAATTTATGATGTCAAAGGATTCCTTGACAAACAAATAGTGAATGGTCGATTGTAATTTAAATTAAATGCATTAATGAAGAGATTTACTTTGTGGAATAGCTATGTTGCAATAACTGAAAGTAAAGAGTTTGTTGATTGGAACAAAACAAAAATTATAGGCAGTTTTAAATGTCCGGCTTTTTCCTATAGATCAAGTACTCAGATAAAAGCAGACCCTTTTTTATTTGAGTATAACAACGCTATATATCTCTTCTACGAAGAAAAGTATAAAAACGGGAAAGGTTATATTGTCTGTACTTGGACATCGGATTTAAAAAACTGGTCTCAACCGGTTGTAGTATTGAAGGAACCATTTCATTTGTCATTCCCTTATGTATTTAAGATAAATGATAAAATTTATATGCTTCCGGAAAGTAATGAATCAAATGAGTTGAGGTTATATGAGTGTGTTGACTTCCCATATAAATGGAAATTAAACAAAATTATCTTTGATAATGGAAAATATGTAGACTCATCTATTATTTGCAAGGGCGACATCTACTATTTGTTTACTACACATAAAACTGAAAACTCTTTTTATCATGAATTATATTACTGCAATGATTTATTAAGCGATAAGTGGATAAAACATCCGCAATCTCCAATCTCGAATAATCCTAAATTTGCTCGTAACGGAGGCTCCGTTTTTTCGCATAATAACAATCTGTTCCGTCCTGCTCAAGATTGCTCGGTATCCTACGGGAATAATTTGTCGATATTTAATGTAACACATTTATCTATTGATAAATATGAAGAAACGCTTGTTGCGACTAATTTCTTTCCTAAATATAAATTCAAACACGGAGGACATCACTTTTCGCATATCGAATATAAAGGTCAAAATATAATAGCTTTTGATAAAAAATCAAGAGAATATGCGATAACTCCACTGTTTTCTTCACTTTATGCTTTAATTTGTAGACTGATGAAGATTACATCTCATAAATAGTTCAAACAACTACAGATTTAAACGATATAATATGAATAGAGAAGTAGTAGTTATAGGTGGCAATCATCACAATACTTTATCAATACTTAGAAGCTTAGGTGAAAAAGGTATAAAGTCGTTGTTAATTGTTTTATCTCCATACGATCCTAAACCATTTGTAGGTTATAGTAAATATATTCAGAAGAAGATAGTAGTGACAAATATAAATGAAATTTCATCGGCTATGTATTCTCTTCACACGACAGCAGAAAAAGCTATTGTTATAGCCTGTAATGATTGCATTTCCAGTTATCTCGATATGAACCACAATAATCTTTCCAAAGATTTTGTACTCCCGGGCTCAAAGGATGAAGGAATGATAACTCACTTCATGGACAAAGGTGCAATGGCACAACTTGCTGTAAAAAGCGGACTAAATATTCCAAAATCAATTATCATTTCGACGGCAAATCCTGAATTTGAATCGATTACTTACCCATGTATCAGTAAACCTCTTGTAAGCAAAAACGGCTCAAAATCGGATATTGTTATTTGTGAGGACGAAAGTGCGTTAAGAAAATATTTAAATCATTGCAGATGCGATAAAATAATAATTCAGGAGTATATCTCAAAAGATATTGAATTTCAGCTTATTGGCTGTTCTATTAAGGAAGGGGATAAAATAATTATTCCGGGAGTATCAATAATACTTCGTCAACCTATGAACGGCAACACGGGATTTTTGCGATATTTCCCAATTAAAGAGTTTACCTACGATAAATCTTCTTGTTTTGAGTTTATACGAAGCACAGGTTATTCAGGACTTTTTAGTGTTGAATTTATTCGGGATAAGAATGGTACTGATTACTTTATGGAAATAAATTTCCGCAATGATGGGAACTCGATATGTGTTACAGCTTCCGGTATGAATCTTCCATATATATGGTATCTTTATAATTGCGGTGAAAACATAGAAAGTGAATTATGTTATGATTCAATGAGAGAGGTACTTGTGATGCCGGAATTTCAAGATTTTAAAAATGTCAAACATAGACAGATCAGCCTGAGTAATTGGCTTAAAGATGTTAAGAAAACAGATCGGTTTATGGTGTTTAGCAAGCACGACCAAAAACCATTTTGGATGGTTGTTTTCAAGCAATTTTTTCATTAAATAGGTAGCTAAGCACTATCTGATGTCAACCATCGCATTATAATAAAAATAACACGTTAATTTAAGATAGATTTATATTGTCAAAGACTGATTCAGATGCCAGGGGAAATTTCCGATGGCTTTAATTCTTATTTGATTATAATATAGTTTGCAAAAATTAATACAATGAATTACAATTCACTAAGAGTTTTCAATAAAGTAAATCAACTTTGTAGGAATTGGAGAAGCCAATTATATTCTCTTTTTGTTTTTGGCTCAAGCAAATATATTTACAAAGGAAAAAACGTTCACATTTATGGGTTTAAAACACTGTCAATAGGGAAAGCTTGCCATATAATGGATAATTCTGATATACGAGGAAATGTAAATATCGGGAACAATGTTTTTATTCATGAAAATGTATTAATTAGATCCATGGAGTGTTCTATATCAATCGGAAATAATACGACTGTAAATCGAAATACTAACATATTGGCACAAGTAACAATAGGTTCAAATGTGTCCATAGCTCCGAATGTTGTAATAGTAGGAATGAATCATGTATTTTCGAATCTTGATGATACAATTAAATCTCAAGGTAGCACATCCAAAGGGATTATCATTGAAGATGATGTGTGGATAGCAACAAATGTTTCCATTCTTGATGGTATTACAATTGGGAAAGGTTCTGTTATTGCAGCAGGTGCAGTTGTAAATAAAGATGTTCCACCTTATTCAGTAATGGCGGGTGTACCGGCAAAAGTTGTCAAGCAAAGGAATGGGTAATACAAAGCATTACATTTGGTCTGCGGTTGATAAATTCGGTACGCAAATTATAAGTTTTGTCAGCAATATCCTTATTGCAAGGATATTGTCTCCCGATGACTATGGTTTGGTGGCTATGCTTGCCATATTCACAACAATCGTCATGAGCCTTAGTGATGCAGGATTCAATGACGGACTTATTCGCAAATCAGATTGCGATAAAAAAGATTTTGGAACAATTGCATCGTATAATCTTGCAGTTGCCTTATTTATGTTTGCAGTAATGAACATTGCCGCACCATATATTGCTATTTTTTTCGGACGCAATGAATTGACAAACATAGCTAGGGTTCTTGCCATAGGATTTATATTAAAAGCCATTACATTAACTGGATTTGTTCAACTTGTAAAGCAATTAAAATTCAAACAATTGTCGCAAATCAATATCATTTGTTCGCTATTGTCATTCGTAGTGGTTTATACGTTAGCGATTATAGGATTTGGATATTGGGCTTTGGCATTGCAACCTGTTGTTATTGCAATATTCAATATTATATTGTTGCTTATCATTGGAAAATGGAAACCTTATTTCTGTTTTTACAAAAAACGATTCAAAGAAATGTTTGCTTATAGTTCCAATCTTCTTTTGTCGTATATTATAAATCGAATAGGAGAAAATATTTATAGCGTCATTATTGGTAAATCATTTTCCTCGTCTTCGTTGGGGTTTTATAATCAGGCACATAAAATGCAAACAGTTCCAAGCGAAGCTATTCGAAGTATAATAATGACTGCAAGTTATCCGATAATCGCAAACGAAAAGAATCCGAATAAAAGATATGATTTATACTTATCGGTATTCAGTAAGTTTACCTTTATCGTATCGGCAATGGTGTTTTTACTAATGGCTGTATCTGATTTTGCCTTTTATGCATTATTGGGAGAAAAATGGATACCTGCAGCACCTCTGTTCTCAATTTTTATACTAATCACACTAACGTTCCCTCAAAAAGTAGTTAATGCGAATATCATTAAAATTCAAGGAGATTCGGCGTTATATAGGAATTTGTCCTTGCTTGACACGGTATTAAGAATAATAGCACTGCTTGTAACCATGACCTACTCTTTGGAAATGATTGTAGTTGGGCAAGTGGTAGCTGCTTTCATTTCAGCCTACACTTACACTGCGTGTTGTGGAAAGAGGATAGGTTTTTCTACAAAGAAACAGTATCGAATATGGTATTCGATTGTGTGGAAGCCATTAGCGGCATTTTTTGTTAGCAAGGTGATTTTGTCATTCTTCAAAATGGGTTACTGGGGCGATATGTTCAGTGCTGTGTTTTTCTTAGTGGTTTTATGTTCGCTATGCGAACTAACAAAAGACCATACATATATCAACCTGAAAACAATTTATATAACATATTTGAAAAAGCTGTGCAAATAAGATGAATATAAAAAGAGTTATACGATCTCGAATAAGGAATTGGGAATTGCACCTGTCAAAAACTTCTAAGAAAAGATATATAAATTATCTAAGGAAACAGGGTGTTAAGATTGGAGAAAACATTTGGATGACCCCTTGTATTAAAACTGTAAATATAGACATTACAAGACCATCTCTTGTTGAAATCGGAGATTATGTCCGTATTGATAGGAATTTTACCTTGCTTACTCATGATGCGGGATTTTATGTTTTACTCAACAAATGGCATGAATTCATTCCCCAATCAGGAAAAGTAAAGATTGGAAATAATGTATATTTTGCGAGAAATTGTACTGTTTTCAAAGGGGTAACAATCGGTGATAACTGTATTATTGGTTTTGGCTCTGTTGTGACTCATGATATTCCGGCTAATAGTGTTGCTGTTGGTGTACCAGCACGTGTAGTTGGAACTGTGGAGGATTATTACAAAAAAAGAAGTACGAAATGTATAAGTGAAGCATTGGCTTATGCAAAAAGTATAGAGGAAAGATTTCATCGGAAACCGCGATTGGATGAATTTTGGGAAGAATTTCCATTGTTCGTAGATAAAGAGAATATGCATTTGTACCCCCATTTACCTTATAAACGTCAGTTAAGAGATAGCTTTGATTATTGGGTTGAACATCATAAGAGAATTTATGATGGTTTTGAAGAATTCTTAAAGGCTGCCGGGATAGAATGAAAAAAATAGCTATATTATATCCTGCTCATTATGAGCAATCAAGCGGAGGGGCAGAAATACAGATACTCTATTTGATTAATGCTTGCAAGCAGCAGAACTGGGAGATTCATTATATCTTTGAAGATAAGGGAACAGATATAAAAAATAAGGAGAACATCGTGCTGCATCCCTTATGCAAGATGAAGAATTATAAATTCTGTGGAAAAGGGTGGTTCCTATATGAAAAACAGATACTAAGAGAATTAAATGCGATCAAACCGGATACGATATATACGAGAATCGGTTCCTCATGGATAGGTATAGCTACCTCGTATGCAAAAAACCATAAAGTTAAGCATGCTCACGCTTTAGCATCTGATAGCTCAGTAACACGAAAATTATTGGGAAAGCCATTATATCCATTATTCAGTCAAATCGAAACCTATTACATAAATAAAGGTTTGGTAGGTGCAGATGTGATTATCGCTCAGAACGTTTTTCAACAACAAATGTTAAGTAAGCGTTATGGGAAAGAATCAATTTTAGTAAACCAAATGACACCATCTGTTGATGAATCATGTTTGCAAAAAAAATACAATAAGATAAAGATTATCTGGGTTGCAAATTTTAAAGAGTTGAAACATCCGGAATTGTTTGTTCAATTAGCAAAGGATTTAAAAGGTCATTCGGATAGAATCGAAATGTATATGTGTGGAAGATCCACTTCTAAATACAATAATCTTTTACAGGATCTGAATCATATAGATTATTTAAATTATCTGGGAAGTCTTGATCAAGAACAGGTTTTTGATTTGATGAATGAAGCACATATTTTAGTGAACACAAGTGAATATGAGGGCTTCTCAAATACATTTGTTCAAGCATGGATGCGTAAAGTTGTCGTTGTCAGTATGAATTCTAATCCCAGCGATATTCTCACTAGTCAAGGAATTGGTTTCCTAACTCCCAACATGACAAATTTGGTAGCAACCATTCATAAGTTGATTGAACACCCTGAAATAATATCGGAATTGGGTGAAAAATCTTACCAATATGCGTTGGAAAATCATGATTTAAACAAAAACATGAAAAAAATAATTGAAGTGTTATGAATGCAATCCATTGGTTTGAAGCAAAGCAACTTGACAGAGTTACTAATTATTCTTCAAGAACAGAATGTATAAAAAATGTATTAGATTTTGATGGCGAATTATATTACTATTGTTCTTTTTCGGAGAAAAAAGAGTATTATAGCTTTGACAAGAATATTGTTTACTTAGGCCGAATAAAAAATAAATTCCTCAAATTTCTCGAATTTCGTCTATTGATAATATTCAAGACCCTTCAACTTGTTGTGGGTTCAGACTCAAATGTCTTGATGTGTAATCAGGACTTGGTAAAATACCTGAAACCAGCAATTTTTCTAAATAAGTTATTAGGGAAAAATAATAAGTTTGTATTGGATGTACGGACACTACCCACTGTACCTGAAACTTTTGAAAAGGATATGGTTCAATATCAACGTCAGATAAAACACGCATGTAAATCCTTTGACGGATTAAGTTTTATAACTCCATTCCTTGAAAAAGTGTCTTTATCGGGTAATAATGGTGAGATTCCTACAGTTAATTGGAGTTCGGGTGTCAATATAGATTTATTTGATGCTGATAGATATGATTATACAAGAGATACCAAAGCTTTCAGAATCTTTTATCATGGCGGCATATCTCACTCCCGAGGGAATATGGATTTGATCAAAGCGTGCGAAATCATAGCTCAAAAGGGCTATTCAATTGAGTTGGTCCAAATAGGGAAAATAGTGGACAAAGATTTGAAAACCTATATTTCGAAAAAAGGAATCGGACATTGGTGTAAGTTATGTGATGCCAAACCTTTATCTGATATGCCAGCAATGGTGGCACGTTGTGATTTACCAGTTCTTCCCTTTCCCAATTTTATGGCATGGAGGGTGTCAAGTCCTATAAAACTTATGGAGTATTTGGCAATGGGGAAACCGGTGCTTGCACCTGACATGGAATGTTTTACAGATATTCTGGATAAAAACAGCGATATGGTATACTATTATGATATGAATAATGAGCACGTTGTTGAGGAGATTGCTAATGCTATTATCCATATCATAGAGCAACGCGACAATACAAATGCTTTCATTAAAAATCAAGTGTGTATCGATTATGTAAAAGAAAAATTTACATGGAAAGCACAAGTACACCATCTTTATAAATTTTGCAATAAACTATGCCAGTAAATCGAGTAAAGCTTTATTTTTTGTATGCAATACTCTTTCTTGTTTTTACGCAAGGATTTTGGGAACGATATACCCCAATTCCTGCTCAACCTATATTGGAGATACTCATTATAGGAATAACACTATTGTCTTATAAAAATATCTTAAACCCTCTTTGTTATAAATTGCTATTTGTGTTGTCAGTAGGGTTTATATGTTCAATATATACCGCTTCATCAATTGCTTATTTTAAGAGCATCAGGTTTGTCTTGTATTTTTTCTTCTTGTATGATATTTACAGAAGTACTCATTTTGAAATTTATCAGTACCTCCGCTTATTGAAATTTCTAATGGGACTTGTTATCTTGCAAGGAGTTGCTTCTATTATTCAGATATTTATCATAGGAGAACGAATTGAGGGATACGTCGGTTATATGTCCAGTTTAGGTGGATCAACAGCCACAACATTCTTGGTGCTTGTACTGTCAATATGTATGGTGATTCTGCTGTATTCAAACAATAAACTTTCAAGAAAATATATTTATGAGATATTGCTGTGTATAGCCTCTGCAATATTGGTGGGATATTCAAGCGGTAAGCGCACAATCTATTTCATTGCTCCTGTTACACTTGTACTGTCTGTTTTTTTTACGCGTATCTATATTCGTCGCAATCGCTTGATGGAACTTCGAAAAAAGGTAAGATATATAGTCATTGGAACTGTCATATTATTTCCTATATACATAATAGGGGCAACTTCAACACAGTTTAAATTAAATGATCGGATAAAAACAAGTGGTGATAGAATGGAAATTCTGTCAGGTATGATAGAGTATGCTATGTTTTACGAGAATAGTGAACACAATGGAAGTTCTACCGGTCGGTCAGGGACGACTAAAAATATAGTAAAATCAGCATTAAACGATGCCAAATATTTTTTTGTTGGTTCCGGATTTGGTTCCTATAAAGACGAGGAGGCTACAAAAGAAAGAAATGTAATATATGGTATCGTCGGTTTTACACGTGATGTTTTCTCTGGGGGGATGATATTTGCTGTGCTTATGTCTTTATGGCTTATAAAAGTCATTCTGTATCATGACAAAACAGAACAAGACCCATTTTCCATCACTTTAAGATATATGATTCTATTTTCGTTCTTATTTACCCATTTCGCCTATTCTGCTGATTATGTTACTCATCTAAAATTGACATCATTATTGATAGTCATATTACCCATCATCAATACAAAAGAATACGAGCATATAAAAGAACATCTTTGGGCATACATAAAATAGCAATATACTTATGAATATAACATCTTATATAAAAGAGAAAATACGGTTATATGGGTTTTGGGGTATGATGCAGCGTGTCTTTAAAAGCATCATATATGCCGTTTTTAAGATCAAATGGGAAAAATGTTACTTGATGTCTCGAACAGTTGAAAAGATTGACTATTCACTTTCAGAGAAAGGTATAGAGGTTCGTGAACTTAAAATGGAAGATTATGATAACGAGCTATGGATCACTTATCTAACAGAAGAAAAAAAAGATACGTTACAAAAAAGATTCAAGACAAAAAACACGAAAGGATACGGGGTGTTTGTTAATGGGGTTTTAGCCTGTAGTGCATGGATTTCATTCGGAATTATTGCATATAATGAAGATACCATATTGTTTAAAAACGACAAGGCCGCATTATTATTTGATGCTTACACACATTCGTATTTTAGAGGGAACGGTTATCATAATTATATGATCAAATGGCGTCTAAATGAATTAAAACACAACAAGATAGAAAAAGCTTATACAATAGTCTTTTCTTACAATAAGCCCTCTATGGTTAATCAAAGAAAATGCCGTTTTGATATAGATCAAATATTTTATGTGTTTAAAATAGGCTCCAAAATATATCTCAGTAAATATTCCAATAAATAATAACAATGATAATAGACAAAGATACTTTTTTCCAAATCGTTGAGAAGTTTGAATATATTCCTTTTGAACAAACTTTGGCATGGGAGAATTATAAAGATGAAAGTGGCTCTCACTTCATTCATTTTGTGGATGATAAATCAGCTCCAAATATATGTTGCTGGGGGAGAATTATAAAGAAACCATTGGTTGGAAAAATATTGGATATTCAAGGTGAAATAAAGCAAACAGCGATTACGAATAAGCAGATTCAACATTTTTGGAAAAATGTGATAGAGGAAGCATCATGCAATATGATTACTTACAATAGTGTAAGCGAATATTCGTGTAATTATGAAATATCAATGCGCAGGGCGGGTTTTATACGCCCATTAGGAAATCGTGTATGTCCTTTGACTATATTCATTCAGACTCAAGAAGACCGTGATACAGATCGAAACTGGCGCAGAAATTTGAAGAAAAGTTTATCAGAAAATCTCGTGTTTAAGGCTATTGACCAACCGACATTAGAAAATGCACAGGAAATAAGTCGCATGTTTGGAGAACTCAAAGAGATGAAAGGACTGGGATATGATCTTGTTCCCAATCAACTGATGCAGATTCTAAAAGACGACAATTTCAAATTATTCTATACTTTAAAAGATGATATTCCTCTTTGCGCCAGAATTGTGTACATAAAAAACGGAATGGCTGCCGATGTGTTTGCTGCCAATTCCTTCGAATCAAGAAAATATTCAGCAACCCATTTTATGATGGAGCGGATTTTTGATCATCTAAAAGAACAAGGAATCAAGGTCTTTGATTTTTCAAGGATTCCGCCAAGTAACAATGAGACAGATTCTGTATACGTCTTTAAAAATAGTGCAGGAGGATACCCAGTACAATATAATGGAGAGTGGATTTGGAGTAAAAAAAGAATCTATTCCCTAGCATTTTGTGTTTACAATTTCTTCATACGAAAAGCTCATCAATACTAACAGAGAGAAAAATGAACAAACGAGAAATAGTCGGATATGCGCTTTATCAAATAGGTAAATTCGGCAGGAAAGAACCCGATTTTTTATCGATATATTTTCACGACCCAGCTCCAAAAACGTTCACATCCATCTTGGAGTGGTGTAAAAAGAAAAGTTACCGTTTTATAACTCTCCAAGAGTGTTATGCTATTTTGTCGGGTAAAATTAGGCAAGAGGGGAAAGTTGCTTACCTTTCGTTTGACGATGGGTGGCAATCGAATTTGAATCTTATTCCGATTATCGACAAATATCAAGCACCAATCACGATATTCGTTTCTATCGATCCTCTGCTTTCCGGTAATTTTTGGTGGGAATATGCGCTTGCAGATGGAATTGAGTTAAGGAATAAAATGAAATTGATGAGTTATAAAAAATTCGTTTCATCATTGGAATCCTTAAAAAAGAAATACTCACTTGAGCGTTCCGTTCTAACTGAGCAAGAATTGGTTAAAATTGCATCTCATCCGTTAGTATCCATACAGTCTCACACAATGTCACATCCCATATTAACTAACTGTGATGATGAGATACTATCGTATGAGTTGAACAGCTCCAAAGCTTATTTAGAAAATCTACTCCATCATAAAATCGAAGCATTCAGTTATCCGAATGGAAGCTTTTCCAATCGAGAAATCGAAGCGGTAAAAAAAGCGGGGTATAAAATGGCTTTTACAACAGAATATATCCCCATACAAATAAATCATACCAACCTTTACAGAATACCTCGCATGGCAATGAATACATATGGAGGGTATTATGAAAATTTATCTAAAATATTGGGAATATGGCAAGATATTCTAAAAAAATGAAGCTATTGATAAACACTCCGAGTCTCAAGTTTTTGGGAGGTGGTGTTGCTAATCATTATATCGGATTACGTACATTTTGGACCGAAAATGTTAAATACAATGTTGTCGGTCGGCGTGGAGGAAAAAGCGGAAGCGGTAAGTATTGGTTGCCTTGGGATATTTTTAAATTTATATTTCGTCTGCTAACCTTTCGCCCGAATATTATACTCCTTAACCCATCGCTTGGAGATAAAGCCTTAAAGCGAGATTTTATATATTTAAATATTTGTCGATTTTTTAGGAAGAAAACATCTGTATTTATTCATGGTTTCAATTTCGAATATGCTAAAAATGCAGACTGGAAATGGATAAGTACCAATTTGAATAAAGCCTTGTGTATTTTTGTGTTATCCCAAGAATTTAAGAATGAATTAATACGAAGAGGGGTAAAATCTGATATACATCTAACTTCAACAAAAGTACCAGATTATTTTATTTCAGGTTTTGATCTTTCGATGAGACAAGGGAAGGCTAAAAATATTATGTATAGTGGGCGAATAGAAAAGGCCAAGGGTGTATATGAAACAGTCGATACATTTTCAATACTGAAGTCACAATACAAAGATCTAACATTGACTTTTGTTGGTGATGGCTCAGAACTTCCCAAGTTGAAACAATATGTTGAGAATAAGAAAATAAAGGATGTCCGCTTTACAGGAAGGTTATGTGGTGAAGATTTTAAAAAGGAATACATTAATGCTGATATGTATTTGTTTCTAAGTTATACGGAAGGTATGCCAACTGTAGTTTTGGAAGCAATGATTTTCGGACTTCCTATCTTTACCAGAAAAGTGGGTGGTCTAATAGATTTCTTTGAAAATGGAAAGATGGGATATATATCAAGTTCTTTAGACCCAGTAGTTTTTGCAGAAGCGATGAAACCATACATTGAGAGTTCTGCTAAAATGAAGAGTGTATCACTCTATAATTCCGAATATGCAAGAACCCATTTTATTGCATCTGTTGTTGCCCGAAAATTTGAAAATACATTAAACTATGAATATTTTAAGAATCAAGACTAGTATTTTACATTTCCAATGTCTACCCATGGAATCAAGAGCATAGAGAGCATTAATTTGTAACAGGGGGTGGAGCGTAGATAATCTGCCCGAAAGTTTTGTGTCTAACTTTTTTAGGGAGCGCACTTCATTATGGTGATATTATCATATTTGACACAATTATCCACAATATATTTTTATCAAAGAAGGTGCTCGTTTGATGTTGGAAGTAAAAACAATAACACATTTTCATATGAACATTATATTACTCTACAGGGTCGAACGTTGGCTATTTGAACAACATATTCCTGTTTTGCCTAAAATCGTACAACTATTGATTTTTCTCATTTTCAATTCAAAAATAACTGCTGATTCAAAAATAGGGAAAGGGACATACTGTGTGTGTAAAGGGATTAGCACGGTCCTAATACCGGGAACAGAAATTGGAGAAAATTGTGTATTAGGATTACGATTTTCTACTGTACGGCAGTTCCCATACAAAGAAGTTCCTCATCTAAAGAATAATGTTTGGGTGGGTCCTAATGTTATTATTGCCGGTCCTGTTGTAATAGAAGATGATGTAATAATCGCAGGGAATTCATTTGTTAACAGAAGTGTTCCCCAAGGTGCTATCGTTGCAGGATGTCCGGCAAAGATTATTGGCTGGAGAAAAAATCTTGATTATGCAATTGAAACAAATCCAAAGTATAAAGAAGGTCATATGCCATTTTTGACAAAATGAATAACATCAATGAATGATATAGCCGATGCTTTTTATAAGCTAAAAAAATATTGTGAACGAGAGGATTTCAAAGGGTGGGATCCATATGACGGACTAAACTCCAAAGTATTTCAAGCATTGCCATTGCTGAAAAAGTCAGCAGTATGCAGATTAGTGGTGATACAAGGCTTTAAGCGGTGCCCGATAAATTTGCGTAAATTGGCACTTGTGCCGAAAGAATACAATGCCAAAGGCATTGGGCTCTTTCTTTCAGGATATTGTAACCTATATAAAGTTATAGAAAAACATCCAGAGAGAGAAAAGGAGCTTGGGTCAAAGCAAGAGTGTCGTCAAAAAATTACAGAATTGGCTAATTTGCTGATTGCCTTGCAGTCAAAAGGATATAGCGGATCTTGCTGGGGATATAACTTCGATTGGCAGGCAAGAAGGCTTTTCCTTTTTCCGAAATACACTCCTACGATTGTGGCAACAAATTTTTGTGCCACAGCTCTGATGGAGGCATACGAAATAACAAAACATACGAAATATTTGGAGGTGGCACTTTCTGCAGCGGACTTTATAATCAAAGATTTGCATCGGACATCTTATAAGGAAGGATTCTTGTTTTCGTATAGTCCGCTGCAAGGAAATGATACAGTATTCAACGCTTCACTGCTGGGGGCTCGGTTGCTGAGTTTTTGCTATCATTATACCTCAAAAGAGGAATATCGAAAATTAGCCGTACAAACTATACGGGCTTGCTGTTCAGGGCAACGAAACGACGGTGCTTGGGTATATGGAATGTTGCCCGTACAGAATTGGGTGGATAGTTTTCATACAGGGTATAATCTGGATGCACTTATCGCTTATCAGGAAATGACAGGTGACGAGAGTTTCAAACGATATATAGAGAAAGGATTTAACTATTATATCCAGCACTTTTTTGAACAGGATGGAACGCCTAAGTATTACGATAATCGCATGTTTCCCATTGACATTCATTGTCCTGGACAGTTGTTCGTAACACTTTCGAGATTGCACGAATTTGGCAATCACCGTGATTTGGCAGAAAGGGTGATACAATGGACTATACTGAATATGCAGGACAAAAAAGGGTATTTCTATTATCAATTGAAATCTGGAATCAGTTCTAAAATATCATATATGCGATGGAGTAACGCATTTATGTTTAATGCTATGATCCATTATTTGCTTTCCGAATAACATTTTTTGATTTTATGGATAAAGTTTCATTGAACGGGGTCGAAATATTCCCTTTCGATTCCGAACAGCAACTATTGCATTATGTGGATACGCATAAAGGCATGTTGATAGCGATCAATGCTGAAAAGATATTGCATGCCACGGAACAAACACGTGTCATCATCAATCGAAATATTGGGTATTGTGATGGAGCCGGTGCGCAAATGGCTTTAAAGCAGAAAGGTTATAAAGGTGCCTGTAAGATTCCCGGATGCGAACTATGGCTAAAAATTATTACTCGCTTTTACAGGGAAAAAACATTCTATCTAGTTGGTGGAAAGCAGCAAATCATAAATGAGACCGTAGAGAAACTACGTTTTGAATATGAGGATATCCAAATTGTAGGTTACCGTAACGGCTATATCAAGACGGATGAGGAGAAACGACAATTGATAGATGATATAGTGGAGAAGAAGCCAGATGTGGTGTTTGTGGCAATGGGCTCACCTAAGCAGGAATTGCTGATGGAGGAAATTCAGCGGCAACATCGGGCAATATTCCAAGGGTTAGGCGGCAGTTTTGATGTCTATACCGGACATGTCCAGCGCGCCCCGAAATGGTGGGTGGAGCATAATCTAGAGTTTGCCTATCGTCTAATAAAAGAACCGAAGCGCCTCAAACGACAGATTCATTTGATAAGATACGCATGGTGGTTATTGATAAAAAAATTATAAACAGAGAATATATGAGGAAAGTATTGTTGGTTTTTGGTACCCGTCCAGAGGCCATTAAGATGGCTCCGTTAGTGATGGAGCTTCAGAAGCAGAAAGAACGTATAGAAACTGTGGTGTGCGTAACTGGACAGCATCGGGAAATGCTGGATCAAGTGTTGGAAATATTCGACATCAAACCAGATTATGATTTAAATATCATGAAACGGGGACAGGATCTGTATGATGTAACAGCTCGTGTGCTGACCGGTATGCGTGAGGTATTGAAAGAGATAAAGCCGGATATAGTATTGGTACATGGCGATACGACAACCTCTACTGCCGCTGCGTTGGCGGCCTTTTATCAACAGATACCAGTAGGGCATGTGGAGGCAGGTTTGCGTACACACAATATTTATAGCCCGTGGCCGGAGGAGATGAATCGGTTGTTAACAGGACGTTTGGCGACCTATCATTTTTCTCCCACTCCGTTAAGTCGCAATAATCTGATTAAAGAGAGCATTAATGACCGAAATATCATTGTAACCGGCAACACGGTGATTGATGCGCTCTATTGGGTAGTGGATAAAATCAAAAACAATAAGGAACTAGATAATGAATTAGAAAGTGTATTGAGCAAAGCAGGTTATGATGTGAACCGCTTGGATAATGGCAAAAAATTGGTGCTGATCACGGGGCATCGCCGTGAGAATTTTGGTGACGGGTTTATCAATATGTGTACAGCTATTAAAGACTTGACAATTAAACATCCGAATGTGGATTTTGTTTATCCCATGCACTTGAACCCTAATGTGCGCAAGCCGATTCATGAGGTGTTCGGGGAGGATCTCTCCGGTTTGAAGAATATGTTCTTCATTGAGCCATTGGAGTATTTAAGTTTTGTGTATCTGATGGAGAAGAGTAGTATTGTGTTGACGGATAGCGGCGGCATTCAAGAGGAAGCTCCAGGATTGGGAAAACCGGTATTGGTGATGCGCGATACTACGGAGCGACCGGAAGCGTTAAATGCCGGAACAGTGAAATTGGTAGGTACGGACTATAATAAGATTGTAAACGAAGTGTCATCTTTGATTGATGATAAAGCTGCTTATGAAAAAATGAGCAAAGCTGTAAATCCGTACGGTGACGGATTGGCTTGCGGACGTATTGTAAATGCATTGCTATATAGGATATAAGCTGAATTATGAAGCTGACACTGAAAAATATTGAAAATAAGATTCTTAAAGAGGTTGATTGTGGGTTGACTGCTGAATCTGGCGATTTTAAGACATTGGCAGAAAATGTAATTGCAATGTATCGTAAGACGGAAGAAGAAAGATTGCAATTGGGGATGAATGGGCAAACCTATTATAAGGTACATTTTCAAAAAAAGGTATGTATCGACAAACTAGATCAAACAATGAAAATTTGAAAAATAATATGTTACTAGCCAATGAATTATTCAATACCATTTGGGATAAAGCTAAAGATTCAGTACGTCACAGAATACATTTTGATTTGCGGGATTCCGAAAACGATGATTCTCAAAGGATGCTAAATGTATTGGAAATTGATACAAAAATTCCTATACATCGACACAGAGATACGTCTGAAGTGGTGATTATCCTTAGAGGAAAAGTTCGTGAAGTTTATTTTGATAATCAAGGGAATGAAATAGCATCATATCTCCTTGAATATGGAAGCCCTATTCCCGGAATTTGTGTTCCTAAAGGGATGTGACATACTTGTGAATGCCTTGAGCCTGGTTCTGTGATCTTTGAATCTAAAAATGGAAGATATGACCCTCTTTCAACAGAAGAATTTCTATTCAAATAGAACTACTCGGGAAAGGCGGGAAGGATGCAGAAGAATCCAGCCGTGTCGGCTTTTATCAGAAAGACTACTTTTTTTCTTTGAAGGTGAGTCCTTTGAAAGAAGGAAAATATTATCCGGCTATAGCGGTGGGGGGTAATGACCCGTCCAGATCGATCAATTGAAGGTAAGGGGGGGGATATGAGCGTTATTTTATGAATTATTATGTGGCTATGACTAAACGTATTCATTTTGGCCAGCATGAATTAGGAATCCATTGGTAGGCTCTACCATGGATGAAATTGTTGTTAGTTTTATATTTTGGCGTAAATAATATGATTATTAATAACTAATATATGATTATTCGGTTTTTATATGTATCCTCTATCTTATCTCCAAGGTCTCCGGTCTTCTTTTCTCCTTAGGGGGAGTAAGAAGGCCGGTTTCTTTATCGTCTATCCTTTATCGCTTTGAATGTCCTCTTCCCTTTTAGATAAAATGCCAGAATTAAACTGTCCCGCATAAGTTCCGGGATGGTGCTCAGTGTACTTTTCTCCAGATTCTCTTTACGCTTGGGCGCATATTCCGGCTTCAGCTGGTGATAGGCTTTCCGTGCCTCATAAACCGCTTTCGCATTTTGGATATGACCTTCCATCAGAAACTTAGCGGCGGCGATATAGTCCAGCCAAAAGCGAATGCGCATCACATGCTTTAAATCAGCTTCCCGGGAGTTCTTATAAAGCATCAGCAAACTATTCCGGAAATTGAGGAAGGTCTTGCGGGGACTTTCCGCGTTCAAGGTGGCTCCACCGACATGGTAAACGATGGATTGTGGGACGCATATCAACCGATATCCCCGGGAACGTAAACGCCAACACATATCGACCTCCTCTTGATGTGCGAAGAATCCGGCATCCAATCCCCCAACTTCCTTATACGTAGCCGTACGAACGAATAAGCAGGCTCCTGTCGCCCATAAGATATCGGCGGGAGTGTCGTATTGCCCCTCGTCCTTTTCCACGATATGCAAGATTCTCCCCCGACAAAATGGATAGCCGTATTTATCAATGTATCCTCCGGCCGCACCCGCATACTCGAAGTATTCTTTATTTCGTTGAGCCCGTATTTTGGGTTGGACACAAGCGATTGACGGATCAGAGTCGAGAATGGCAATCGGGGCATCTAACCAATTGGGAGTAACTTCTACGTCGCTGTTTAATAAAACGCAATATTCATGGTCGAGCCTTTTGAGCGCTTGATTATATCCTTCGGCAAATCCGTAGTTCCGGTCGAGGCAGATAATGCTGACCGTGGGGAATTTTGCTTTCAACATCTCGATCGAGTCATCGGTAGAACCGTTATCTGCTACGATAACCTCCGCCCATTCCGGAGAGTTGGATACGACGGAAGGAAGGAATTCCTCCATTAGCTTTCTTCCGTTCCAGTTTAAGATGACAATCGCTACTTTTTTCATCCTTGCTGCTCGTGTTTATGTTTCCAACGTTTATGGGTCCATAGCCAGTAGGCCGGATCACGCAAGATCATTTTCTCTAAAAGTCGTGCGTATCGCTCGGTGATGTAATTCTCCGGAGTCTCTTTTGGATTCTCCGTAATCAGCTTCATGTCTACGGTGTAATATCCTCTTTTTGCCTTTTGGGTATCGAGGAAGATTACAGGCAGGTTCAGTTTGCGTGCGATACGCTCCGGACCGGTTAATATGGCCGTATCTTGATGAAGGAACTCGGTCCAATAATGCAGGTTCGCCTTGCTGGGTGTCTGGTCCGCCAAGAAGATGACGACTGAGCGGGTCTTGTCTTGTTTTAACTTGATGATATCCCGTATCGTATCGTTTTTCTTGATGCCGAAAGAACCGAATTGCGTCCTGAGGTTGGCGAATAGCTTATCAAAAGCCTTGTTGTTTAACGGGCGGTATATCTGATAGATACGTGAGTCCTCGAAACGGGTGGTCGAGCCGGAGAACCATTCCCAATTGCCATAATGCCCCATCGTGAGGATGAAGCAAGTATGGCCTTTCGCCATAAGTTGGTCAACCAATTCCGGGTTCCTCAGATAGGCTCGCTGTTGTATCTCATCCAGAGAGATATGGGCTAGTTTAATCGTTTCTACGATATAATCGGCGAAATGATGATAGAACCGACGTTCTAATTGGCGTAATTCTGCCTTGGATTTATCCGGGAAAGAGGCGGTTATATTACGGCGCACTACTTTTACCCGGTATCCGGCTATCTTATAGATAAGGACATATAGGATGTCTGATAACACGTATAAAGCTCGCATGGGAAGTAAGGCGTGTACTTTTACCCAGCTATAAAGAAAGGCATATTGTATTTTATCCCACATCTTAGTTGACGGTTGATGATTGATTGTTGACTATTAATGCGGTGCGATCCTCATTCCAGCCGCCTAGTACGACTTTGCGGGTCTCATTGACCAAGATGGCATCATAAGGGATTTCTACCTTTATATAGTTCTCGGTGAAACCGTGCATCTTGCCGTCTTTCTTGGTGTGTTCGAATAAGACATTCGCTTCTTGTCCGATATGGGCCTCATAAAAGGCATGAAGTTTCCGATCCGAGATATCCAAGAGTTGTTGGCTGCGTGCATGCTTGGTCTTCGGATCTACCACGTGATCGATCTTCAACGCTTGGGTTCCGGGTCGTTCCGAATAGCTGAACACGTGAAGTTGGCTTATATCCAAACTGCCTATGAATTGGCGTGCCTCCTCGAAGTACTCGTCTGTCTCGCCACGGGTTCCAACAATTACGTCTACACCGATAAAAGCATGCGGCATTACTTCCTTGATCTTTTCGATCTTATGACGGAAAAGAGCGGTGTCGTAACGGCGGCGCATTAATTGCAAGACAGCATCGCTGCCGCTTTGTAAAGGGATATGGAAATGAGGAGCGAAACGTTTGCTGTGAGCCACGAAGTCTATTGCCTCGTCGGTAATCAGATTCGGCTCGATGGAAGAGATACGATAGCGTACGATTCCATCTACCTCATCCAAAGCCCGGATTAAGTCGATAAAGGTCTCGTCGGTACTTTTGCCGAAGTCCCCGATATTCACGCCTGTCAATACGATCTCCTTGCCTCCTTTACGTGCGACTTCCTGCGCCTGTTCCACCATGCTGGCGATCGTCCCGTTCCGGCTTCTTCCGCGGGCGAAGGGTATGGTGCAATAAGAGCAATAATAATCGCATCCGTCTTGTACTTTCAAGAAATGACGGGTACGGTCGTCCGCCGAGCAGGAAGGGGAGAAGGAACGTATATCCTTGCTTTGTGAGGCGATAACCGCTCCACCATTTTCTTTCTTCTCTAGGTTCTCCAGATATTGAAGGATCTCTAATTTCTGTTCGGCGCCAAGAACCAAGTCAACGCCTTCTATATGGGAGACTTCCTCCGGCTTCAACTGTGCGTAGCAACCGGTCACCACGATAAAGGCACCGGGGTGTTGTTTACCGATCCGGCGAATCGCTTGCCGGCATTTCTTGTCGGCTAGTTCCGTTACGGAGCAAGTATTCACCACGCATATATCCGCTTTTTCACCGGGGCGCACCTTGCGTACCCCTTGTTCGGCTAATAGCTTTCCAATGGTAGAGGTCTCCGCAAAATTTAGTTTGCAACCCAGCGTATAATAAGCGGCCTTTTTATTGTTAAATACGGTCTGATCTATCATTTTCGATTTAGTTAGAGTGCAAAGGTACTAATTAAGCCCGGATTAGTAAAGAGTTCGGATTGAGATGGACTTAAAAACTCTTTACTATTGCATAAATAGTTTTCCGGGAGCTTATCTATTCCTTTTTGCTATTGGATATGTTTTACAAACCACGGCGTGGTTTGCACGATTCACGTCATGGCCTGTATAAACCATCACGTGGTCTGTAAAAACCATGCCGTGAACTAAGGAATAGATACAGTCAAGCAACATTATTTATGAAGACTTGTTATCGAATAGTCCTTGCTGCGGCCTTGTTTTGTTTATTGTGCCGATAGAGGAAATACGGCGACTAGGGCTCCACTAAGATTAATACCGGATTGTTATCATTCTCGGGTTGCTCCCAATCGATTAGGTAACGGTTGTCGTTTGAGATGTATTTGGGAGTGAAATAGGCTTCTTCGGGAAGTTCAAATGAGTTTTCCGGGTATATGAATTGTACATAGGCTAATTGCTTCTCCGCTATATCATAATATAATGTATAGGTATCTTTATCGGAGAAGTTATGCATATAGAGCCGGTCTCCGATTTGCCCGGGTATGACAGGGATCGTCTTTGTCCTGAACAGGTCGTTTTTTATATCGTCTATCGTGATATTATAACGGAGTTCCTCGGGCGTTCGGTATTTACCTAGATCGAGGACGGCATAAGGAGTTAGCTTCATGTCGTTGGAAACTTTAAATATCGTATCGCAGAACAACTCCTTAAATGCGGCAATCTTATTTCCGTCGAAAGGACGGAACTCATAGGTAAATGTCATGACGAAAGGAGGTTCTGTATAAGATTTATAGTAAGGTATGCTATCCGATATGACTGTATCTTGGCAAAAATAGAACCGAATGGGTGCGTTGCCAGAGAGGTTGGGTACGTGACCTAGGATAACGTTCGTCTTAGGGAGGGGATAAAATCCCCGGATGTTCTTATCCGGAATTTGAATGGTTTGGTGGAATTTCCCTTGCCAATCGTATATCTTTATCCGAGTGGGGCTATCTTTTATATAAATAAGATGATCATGAGGTTCTAGTCCGGATATACGACTAAACTCATCCGGACCTCCTCCTTGTTTGCCGATATCGTATAAATATTTTCCTGCCAAGTCGAAAACGGAAGCTCTGTTATCATGCTGTACCAATAGCTTATCGCCATGTTTAATAATGCGGGAGATGTATTTGATCAAGATTGAGTCATTCGTTTGCAGAGGGATGAATTGGATGGATTTCGCCCATTTCTTTAAGGCTACTTCTTGAGGCTGATGGTCAAAAACAGTTGCTAGGTCAATTGTTATACATTCCTCTGATTTCTCGCTTGTGCCGGTACAAGCGGTTAGTAATATCGCAAATATAATAAGCCATTTATTCATAAAAATATCTTTGTCCTAAAGTTGATAGGACAAAGATATTTAATTCATTTCGAAATATTCGTAATATTATGAAGATTTTGTACTGTTATTTCCAATCCACTAAGGATGATTTAAAATAGTTCCAATCGGCCTTTTCCCATAAAGGGGCTTGCGCGCCAAGTCTTACTTTATATTCGTCCCAATGTGTGTTCTCTACTTTGGACCAACCTTTTTCGGCGACACCTGCCAAACGGGGCATTAACAGGAATTGCAGATCTCTGAAATTGGTGATCGTCTCGCACCAGATGGCGGCTTCTATACCCGCTACATCTTTTTGAGGATTCTCTACAGTTGGGTTGAAGGTCATCGGGTCCCAGTCGTACATTTCTTGGATCGTTTGTTTCTCATAGGCGGCCATGCCCAGACGTTCTTGCTCCGCGTTTTGGGTGGAGTCCGCACTTGGTTCCAGATATTTATGGTCCAGATAAACGTAACCGCTCGGCGAGAGAATCACTTTCGCTTTTTTGGATATACCAAGTCCCGGATCTTTTGGTGCCTCTTTCATGAATTCGGCGAATAAGGCCATGATCTCTTTATATTCGGCAGGTATATTATCTTTTTTCTTAGAAGAGTCCTCGCTTTTTTGCTTCAGATAAATCCAGTGCTGGATGACATCGCCTTCCGAGATATCCGCACGGGCGGTTTCTTGCCAGCCGACCATTTTCTTTCCATTCTTCAGTACGATTTCCCGTGTCTTATTTATAAAACGGACGAACTTATCATGGGGTAAGCCGATCGCCTCGTCGCCTCCGATATGAATGTAGTTTCCGGGTGCTAAAGCGGCTAGCTCTGCGATAACATCCTCCGTAAATTGCATCGCTTTCGGATCGTCTACGTCGAGGGCATTGAAGGCCTGCCCCGGGATGTTAACCTTGGTCTTGAATTTAACCGCGTTCTTGAAATCCGGATAGGCGGCGAATACGGCAGCTGTATGCCCCGGGATATCCACTTCCGGGATGATCGTGATGAAGCGTTCGTTTGCGTAATTCACGAGATCCTTGAATTCCTCTTGTGTATAATAGCCACCTTTTCTGCCGTTGTTGGGAAGTTGACCTCCTATTTCCGCTAGCTCGGGATATTTCTTGATTTCGATACGCCAACCTTGGTTATCGGAAAGATGCATATGCAGTACGTTCATCTTATATAAGGCGACCATATCGATCACTTGTTTCACTTCCTCGGGATCGAAGAAGCAACGAGATACATCGAAAGAGAGTCCGCGCCAAGCGAAACGAGGTGAGTCCTTCACTTCCAGTAGCGGTAGATAAATCTTCTCGCCTCCGGGTTGTAGATTACCACCCACGATTTGTTTCAAGGTAGTGATACCTCGATAGATACCTTCTAGGGTAGTGGCCTTGATGTAGATGTTTCTCTTTTGGATGGAGAGGGAGTAAGACTCATCTACGGGGACACTATCTTTCGGACTCAATCCATAAGCTTTTGGCAGGTCGGCGAACTCTTTCGGATCTGTCAACTCGAGGAAGATGATGCAATTCGATTCTTTGTCTGAGGCGGAAGCCAGCTTGATGCCGGATAGCTTTTCTATCTCGTTGGATAGCAACTCGCCCATACCCTTTAAGGATTCGTCCGCATAACCGATCTCGATGCCGGGATGGATCGTGAATGTACCTTCGCCTACTGTCATTTGGGCCGGAGCGGGGATAATACTTACGCTTCTTTCTCCAACATCTGGGGATGAACAGGCGATAAATGTAATAAAACTACAGAGGGTCAATGCCCATGCGAGAGTGATTCTTTTCATTCTTATTTTAAATTTATAGGTTATATCATGGCAAAAGTAAGGATTTGTTTTTACTTTTACGCGAATTTCACAAAAGTGTGCTATGATCAAAGAGAATTTCATTAAGATTTACGAGGAGAGTTTCAAGGAAAACTGGGCCTTGCCGGCATTAACGGATTACGGGAAAAGTAAAACCTTTACTTTCGGTGATGTAGCAACGGAGATCGCACGTATTCATCTTTTATTCCATGAGTGCCAAGTCCGTCGTGGAGACAAGATCGCGTTGATCGGTAAAGACAGCTCCCGTTGGTGCATCGCTTATATGGCGGTTGTTACTTATGGGGCGATTATCGTGCCTATTCTTCAGGACTTTAATCCGAATGATGTACATCATATTATTAATCACTCGGAATCTGTCTTTTTGTTCGTTAGCGACCGGATTTGGGATTCTTTGGAGGAAGATAAGATCGAGGAGGTTCGCGGCGTATTCTCTCTTTCCGATTATCGTTGCTTGCATCAACGGGATGGAGAGAATATCCAGAAGTTGATGAAATCGCTGGATGAGAAGATGACCGAGAAATATCCGGATGGCTTCACCCAAGAGGATATCAAATACGCTGAGCTGGATAATGATAAGGTGGTAGAGATCAACTATACATCGGGTACGACCGGATTTAGCAAAGGGGTTATGTTGACGGGGAATAATTTAGCCGGAAACGTGACGTATGCCCGGACACTGGATCTATTGTTCCGGGGTGAACGTGAGTTATGTTTCCTGCCTCTGGCCCATGCCTATAGTTGCGCTTTCAATTTATTGGTACCCATGGCATTCGGTGTGCATGTCTATTTATTGGGTAAGGTGCCGTCTCCTAAGATCTTATTAAAGGCATTCGAGGAGGTGAAGCCGAACTTGATCTTGATGGTTCCCCTGATTTTGGAGAAGATCTATAAGAAGATGATCCTTCCTCAGTTGAATAAGCGAACCTTGAAGTTGGCTTTGAATATCCCACTGTTGGATTCACGTATCTATGCCCAGATCCGCAAACATTTGGTGGATGCCTTGGGAGGACGTTTCCGTGAAGTGATCGTGGGGGGCGCCGCCATGAATCAAGAAGTAACGGATTTCTTGTATAAGATCAAATTCCCGTTCACGATCGGTTATGGTATGACGGAATGTGGCCCGTTGATCAGTTATGACCATAATAATGAGTATGTGCCCGGTTCTTGCGGACAGATATTGAAAGGGATCATGAAAGTCCGTATCGATTCGGAAGACCCTTATAATAAGGTAGGCGAGATTCAAGTATCGGGCGAGAACGTAATGAAAGGCTATTATAAGAATGATGAGGCAACCCAAAATGTCTTCACGGAAGATGGCTGGCTAAGGACGGGTGATTTGGGTACGATCGATCATGACAACCGTATTTTTATACGTGGACGTAGCAAGACGATGATCTTGGGCGCTAGCGGACAAAATATTTATCCGGAAGAGATTGAATCCAAATTGAACAATTTGCCATTCGTGATGGAGAGTTTGGTCGTGGAGAAAAACGGGAAATTGATCGGGATGGTGTATCCGGATTACGATACGGTGGATAGTACGGGTATCTCGCATACGGATCTTCCAGTTATCATGGAACAAAATAGGATAGAGTTGAACAAGCTCTTGGCTCCTTACGAAACGATCTCGGAGATACAATTGTATCCGACAGAATTTGAGAAAACACCGAAGAAAAGTATTAAGCGTTACCTGTACAGTAATTATTGATAAATAAATAGAAAGCAAACGCAGCTAATATTCAGCATATTGTAAAAGCGGTAGAAAATAATTCAAAAAAAAACGTCTTATGTTGTACAACATATATGATTAATACATACATTTGCATCGTTTTACAACAACAAGATATTATAGACCGTTTAAATTAAGAACAAAATGAAAAAGTTAGTTGCATTTGCTGCTGTTATCGCAGCTGTATCATTCGCATCTTGTGGCAACAAATCTGCTGAATCTACCGAATCTGTTGCTGAAACAGAAGAGGCTACTGTAGTTGAGGAAGCTCCTGTAGTAGAAGAGGATGCTGCCGCTACTGATTCTGTAGCTGTCGAGGTTACTGACTCTGTTGCCGTAGAAGCTGCTCCTGCTGAATAATAATCAGTAAACGAGTTTTGAGGACAGTCTGTATGCGTTGAACATACAGACTTTTTTTGTTTATAAACCATAGATAATGATATGAGACAAATTTTACTTCTTCCATTGGCCGCTCTATTGGCTATGCCGGTATTCTCGCAGACTCCTGCCGATACGACGCTTACGATTCGGAATATAGAGATTCAGGGTACCCGTTTCGCCGGGTTGAGCGAGAGGGGTGGGATGAAAATCTTGCGGGTAGATAATAACTTGTGTAGCGTTACCAATACGACGGCGGATGCTTTTCGCCAATTGCCTTCTGTCATTACCGATATGGAAGGAGCCGTTACATACAGGGGCTCCGGTAATGTCGGGATGCTTGTCGATGGAGTTCCTTACGGTTTGCTGGAAGAATATAGCGGTGACGTGCTGATCCAACTTCCCGCCCTGTTCTTTAACCAGATCTCATTAGGGGCATTTCCTCCGATTAATGCGGTGCCGGATGGTGACGCGGGCATACTCAATCTGGTGCCTCGTATGTATGGAACGGGAGATTCCCCTCTATATGTTACGCTTGGGGCGGGATGGAATGAGCGATATAACGCAGGAGCGGTATTGAATTTGCATCCCGGAAAATTCCATATCAATGCGAAATACAATTATAGGAGGGAATACCGGGAACGATCTTTCAGCAAATCGACCGCGACCGCTAAAAACCGGACGGAGATGAATAATAATGCCACGGCTCGTCCGGACGTACATGTGGCGGATATGAAAGTAGACTATGATCTTTCCGCGAAAGACCGGATCACCGTGCATGGCCTGTATCATTTGATGGATTATAGCCGGTATGGACGCATTAACAACCGGGTATTCAACCCGAAAGGGGAGCAAATGAAGTATGTGATCCGTAACCGGTATAACGACCAGCGCCAGGAAGCTTATGCCGCCGAAGCGTATTGGAACCATGAGATTTCGGAGAATCAAGGTTTTTATACCGTATTCAACTATAATAATTTCTCGTATGATGAGGATAATGATTTCAAGAATGAGAATCCTCAAAACGGGAATATCGTCTCGGAGGATAACCAATCTATCGACCATACGAAACATAATTATTTCTGGGGATTTGGATATGGGCAGGAGATCGATGGTTGGGATTTCAAGCTTGGTTATATAGGTCGTGTGCGAAACGAGGATTATCTGACGGCTGCTTTTGATAAGGTTGACGGTAGTTTTGAGTTAAGTCCGGCGAAATCGTATAATTACGATTTCAACCGTTATCTGAATTTGATCTATGCGGACGTGGTTAAGAATTGGGGCGCTTTTAACGCGGAGATAGGGATACAGGCGGAATTTAGTCATTTTAAGATGGATGAGTTTAGCCCTTCTTGGATCAACGATCCTTATTGGCAGGGGATAAAAGGCAAAGAGAACAAGAGTTCCCGTTTTCATTTGTATCCTCGTTCCCGTTTTACTTATGAGGTGAATAAGAGCAATCGCTTAAGCTTGAGTTATCAGCAACGGGCGATTCGTCCGAATGGCAGCTATTTGTGCTCTTTCTTGAATAACAGTGATCCTACCCATATCATACAGGGGAATCCGGACTTGAAGGATGAGTTTATCCATAACGTAGAGCTAGGATATCAGTTCTCGGCTCCCCGTCTCCGTTTGACTCCGGCTATTTATTACCGGAATCGTACGAATCGTATCATGGAAACCGCTAGCCAAGTAAATGACGAGACGGTTTGGAAGAAAGAGAATATCGGACATAGCCAAGCAGTCGGAGCCGACTTGTCCGGTAGCTGGAATCCGGTACGTATCTTGACGGTCGGTTTCTCCGGGGATATCTATCGGGACGAGATCGATGGGCGTACGATAGGCTATGACGAGAAGAAATCCTTGGTTTGCTGGGATGTGAAGGGGAATGTAAACGTAAGTATTACGCCGACTACGGATTTTCAGGTAGACGGCTTCTACGTTTCCGACCAGCTTACGCCTCAAGGTAAGATCAAAGGCCGTTATAGCGTAAATGCCGGTCTCTCTCAATATTTCCTCACTCGTAAATTATGCGCGAACTTAAGTATCAACAATATATTCGATAGTTTAGAAGAAACAACGATTATTGATGCCCCGAACTTAGAAATGACGCAAAAGCGCAATCGTGATGCCCGGGTAGCTTGGCTTACGTTGACTTATAGTTTATAAAGTAGGTTCCGTGCCCTGTGTTCCATCTTGTTTGTGCTTTTGGATGAACAAGATGAAACGCATGGAACGGTCGTACGTGAAATAATTCCAGATCCAGTCGATCAGTACAATTAGCTTATTCTTGATTCCTAAGATGGAACGTAAATGTACGAGCATCCAAACCAACCATGCCGTAAATCCATGTAATTTCACCTTATTTAAATCGGCAACCGCTTTATTCCTGCCGACAGTAGCTAAAGTTCCTAAATTCTTATAATGGAAAGGTCTCGGTTTTTTTAGAGCCTCGATCCGTTGTAGATTTTCGGCTAATAACTCACCTTGCTGAATCGCTACCTGAGCGACTTGCGGATGTCCGTTCGGGTAATCCGGTTCTGCCATCCAGCAGACATCTCCTATGGCGAATATATTGGATAAGCCTTTTACTTGATTACATTCATTGACGATAATCCGTTCCCCCCGGGTCAAGAGTTCTCCTTCGATATGATCGAAATGCACCGCTTTCACACCACTTACCCAAAGTAAGGTTCTAGTGGGTATGGTTTGTCCGTCATCTAAGAAAACGTTCCCATCCTTATAGTCCACGACACGCTTCTGAAGAATGATGTTAACGCCCATATCCTCAAGGAAGCGTTTAGCGTTGGAGGAGGCTTCCGGAGACATGGCCCCTAGTAATTTAGAGGACCCTTCTATCAGATAGATATTCATATGAAAGTTTCCTAGATCCGGATAGTCTTTCGGCAAAACAAACCGTTTCATCTCGGATAAGGCGCCGGATACTTCTACACCTGTAGCCCCTCCACCTACAACAACTATATTTAGCAAAGCTTGCTTCTCGTCCGGGTCCGTACAAGTAGTCGCTTTCTCTAAATTAATTAATAAGGTGTCTCGTAAAGCTAACGCCTCTTCTACCGTTTTCATGGGTAGAGACTGTTCCTCGATCGTTTTGTTTCCAAAGAAGTTGGTGATAGTTCCAGCGGCGATTACAAGATAATCATATTCCAATTCGCCGATGGAGGTTTGAATGGTATGCCCTTTCGGATTGACGCCATAGACCTCTGCCAACCGGAAGTAAAAGTTCTTTCTCTTCTGGAATATCTTTCGATATGGAAAGGATATTTCATTATATTCTAAGCCGGAGGACGCTACTTGATAAAGCAGGGGAGGAAACTGGTGATAGTTGTTCTTGTCGATTAAGACTACTTGAAACTTGCTCTTTTTTAATTTCTCAGCTAGTTTTAACCCTCCAAATCCGCCCCCGATAATTACGACCCGCTTTTTGTCTGTGTAAGGAATGTTGAAGCCCATGATCTAAACGCTTTTCCTATATAAACATAGAAAGAAGCGAATTGGTTCTTCCTTTAATTATTAATGTATGTAAGCGGGTTGAGGCTTTATTTACAGGAAGGTTTATCGTGTTTCGGGGAAATACGTTTCTTTACCTTCCGCTTCAATCGCAAAAACTGCAATATGGAAAGTATACGCATCAAGATTATGAATAAGATAACCCCTAGCAAAATATAGCAAATTATCGGCGATGTCATTTTACCCTCTTCTTCACAAATTTTATCCCAGTCTTTAATTTGGAATAGTAAAACATAAAAAAATATGGTGGTCATTATACACTATCTTTTATTAGATCATCCATACGGATAGGTGTCTAAAATCAATGAGGCAAAGATAAATGAGCATAACTTATTAGGAGTTATACAACTTGACAATTTAAATGTATATTCTGATAGGGGGTGTTTTTTACAACGATTTAAGTTTTTTCCTTAGCTCCGTGGGACTATATCCAAAGCGTGCCTTGCAAAATTTGTAGAAATGCGAATGCGAGGAGAAATCGAATTCATCTATTATATTCTTAAAATCATCCTCGCTGTTAGCTATGGCGACCAATAGTCGTTTGGATTTCTCTTGCATCAGCCATTCGTAGGCTGGAATACCGAAAACTTTTTTAAACTTCATCCGAAAGGAATTTACTCCGTAACCTATCATTTGAGCTAGATCTGTTACTGTTTTAGCTTTTATATAATTCTCGGCGATGAGTCTCTCAAACTCTGCTGAATGCGTACTTGATAAATAGAAAAAGTAGTCTAATTCCTCTTTTCTATAAAGCTTTTTCAGTAAGTAGAATAATTCCGTTCTCTTTAATTCATACAAAGGGTAGTTCAGGAAATTATTTTCAAGATATTGTCCGACAAGTTCTAGAAAACCGTATAAAGGTTCCACTATTTTCAGTTCTATCCACTTAGAGATAGGTTGAGGTAATATTCCGTACGGATGTTGGTAATACGGTAACTCATTCATCGTTAAACTGTCAAAAAAGAAAATGATGATTTTTGAACCTAGTGTGATATCATATGTGTAATTTTCAAATGATCTTAGAAAGATCATATACTGTTCACCGATTGTTTTCTTTTCTTCTTTAGTGGAATATATAGTTATGGATCCGCTTAAGATAAAAATAATCATATCGCTGGATAAACCAGATAGGGTTTGTGTTATTTCCTCTGACATCAATATGATACTAAAGCCAGCGTGTAAGATTCGGTTTTCAGATGTTTCCGGAGAAATTCTGTTAATAAGCTTGTTCATAAAATTATTGTTATTTAGTTTGTTATACAAATATTTCCCCCTTCAGTAAATCTAGATGCAAAAAAAGCGCAATGTATTAGTATGGTCTGTATACAAACTATCATTTTTTTGTATACATTATGATATGAATGAAAAATAAATAGGAATCAGAGGAGGTCTCTGATTCCTTGTAAAATAAGATCTCCCATTTTTTATGGGAAGAATTAAGTTCACTAATACTTTAGGAGGGTAATTTCTATTATCACAATAGAATGAAATAAAAACTAAATACGTCTTACAGATGAAAATAAGACATTACGTGTGAACAAGCTTGAATATTATAACGTATTGTATTTTATTTTCTTAGTCGTTTTATTTATCCGTGCGGAATGGAAGCACCGGTAATCCTTGTACGTTTTGCAAGTTGCCAATTTGGAAATTCCGGAAGCCATAACGAACGGCTATTGGGGCTTTTACGTCTGGAGCTGAGATAATAACGGTTTTTTTGTTAGCGTCTATAGTTGCGTTAGCCTTGTGGAAACGCATGTCTTTTCCGGCTATCTCGAAGCCTATGATCCCGTTATCTCGATTGAAGCCATCTTCCGCATTCTTGAAAAAAAGAATGATTTTATCTTTATCTACTTCCATATGATCGTATTGGGGGCCCTCACAAGCGATGGTTGTATAACCATAGGTTTTGTTTAGAGCCATATAACAAAGACGCTCACCGATCTTTTGTTTTTCTTTGGGGTGTATTTGCCGTTTCTCGTAATCCTGTACCAGATCGTTCGTGGAAACAATACCGCTATTGGGGATCAACCGGGTAGCTTTGTATTGCTCTTCACGAAGGTACGCGGCTTGGTCTCCTTCTCCATATTCGTAAGGGGCGATTTCTACCAGATAGAAAGGTAATTCTTCTTGTCCCCATAATCCTCTCCAATGTTCTACCATTGTCGCTAGGCGTTTAGCGTAGTCCGGGTGTCCGACATTTGACTCTCCTTGATACCATAGGAAACCTCTGACCGTATATTTGCTGGCCGGTTTCAGCATTCCGTTATACATGATCATGGGTTGTAGCATCGGATGGATTTTCTCATCGTTACCCGCTAAGGATAGATCGATATCGCTATAATTCCGCAGGATGTCTTTGGGCAACCAACCTTCAACCGTGGAACCGCCCCAGCTACAATTGATGATACCTACCGGGACATTCAATACCTCGGTCAATAGGGTCGCGAAGAAATAGGCGGTAGCTCCGAACTCCGGGGCGTTTCGCGGATCACATACTTTCCATTCGCCACCTACCGGATAATCTTTCGGTTCCAAGGCTCCGACCCGTTGGATCGTAGCGTAACGGATCGAGTTCTTATATTTCCCGGATGTAGCGATAGCGTGGTTTCCTCCCTCGATAGGGCAGTGCCAGAAACCTCTTAATGGCATTTCCATATTGGATTGGCCGGAACCGAACCATACCTCGCCGATCAGAAGATCATGCAAGACAATCTTGTCTTGTCCATTCTTTAATGTTAACTGTTGCTTTTCGAAACTGGCCGAGGGCGTCTGAACCCAGATTTCCCATCTGCCTTGATCGTTTACTTGGGCCGTGTATTCCGTATTGTCCCAAGAACTACGGACTTTCAGGCTTGAATTTGGGGTTGCATTTCCCCAGAGCCGTACTTTAGTGGCTTGTTGGAGTACCATGTTGTCGCTTACCAAAGCTGGCAGCTTGATCTCGGCCCGGAGGTTCACCAAACCGAGAAGGAGGCCTATCACCATCCAATAGAATTTGTTCATATCGCTTGTTTTTTTGATGTCGGAAGCTTCCGACGGTTGTTAATCTGATAAAAAAGAGCCGGCAGGCGGTCTGCCGGACGGTTATTCGCCGGCAAGTCGTTCGATAATCTCCATACACATCCGTCCGTTGTGATAGGGACATTTCCAGAAACCGGCCTTGTCATCCTCGCGATTGATCTCGTGATCGAGCGATACGCTCCAATGCCATTCCCCTTGTTCCTTGTCGATCAAATAACGCTGAATGAATTTCCAGCATGTATAGGCTGTGCCTAAGGCAGGCTCATCTCCGAAATGTTGATACAAGTTGAAATGACCCACTACATTCTCGGCTTGCACCCACCAATGCAGGTCCGTGTCGGCTTTCTTCTCATTCGGGTGATACTCGTAAATGAGGCTACCGTTCGCTAATAACCCGTCTTCGGCCGCTATCGCTACCTTTTGAACCAAGGGCTCTACTTTCTGAAGAATCTCGTTGTCTCCCAATTCGATAGCGGCCTCATGCAGTAACCAAGATGCCTCTATATCATGACCATAGGAGATGATACGGTATTTGCTTTCCCAATCCTCGTTGAAAAAGAGGTTTAAATGATAGGTACGGTGATCCAGAATCTTGTCGGTGAAAATCAGGATCAAGTTTCGGAGTTGTTTTTTGAGGTGCTCGTCTTTCCATACCCGATACAAGTTAGTATAAGGTTCGAGGATATGCAGATGGGTGTTCATAGTTTTTTTCTCATTCTCATCCTTGTCGCTTAGTCGCATATCCTCTATCAGTTTCCAGTCTTTCGTAAAGGCTTCCATATAACCGTTCTTTTCCGGGTCGAAACTATATTGTTCGATTGCCTTGAAGAGACGGATCGCATAATCCAACGCTTCTTTATCTCCGGTAGCCCGGTTGTACTCGCTTAATCCGTAGATAGCGAATCCTAAGGCGTAGATTTGCTTTTTGGTTTGCACGGGTTGACCGGTATAGTCTAATTCCCAGTAAATACCCTCGAATTCTTGGTCGTAGAATTTATCGATAAGGTAACGTTTGGCACGGGTCGCCGTTTCCAGATATTCCGGCTTTCGTAATAAACGGTATGCGGCGGAGAATGTCCATAGGATACGGGCGTTCAAGATGGCGCCTTTAGGGGCATGTACGACTCGTTGATTGTTTCCCGTGATTTGCCCATGGAAACCACCATACTCACTATCTATCATTCGGTTCATCCAGAAAGGGAGGATATTGTTCTCTAGCTCCCATTGAACCTCGTTTTGTAAATCTTCGGTGATTTTATTCATTTGTTTCTTTTCTTTTGGTTTCTAACGTAGCGGTAATTTCCTTCATCTTTGTCTCGCTAAGCGGGTAGAAGGCGATAAATACAACGGACAGGATCGTACCTACGGCCGGTAAGAAACTGAGGAACATCTTGATTCCGCTAATCGTTTCCTCGCTTTGTACGGTATTGGCCTGAAACCCGAAGAAAGCGAGTAGCCAGCCTGTGATAGCCGTGCCGATCGCCCATCCGAATTTCTGGCTCATGGACGAGGAACTGAAGATCAATCCTGTGGCACGGTTCCCTGTTTTTAGTTCTGAGTAGTCCGTGCAATCGGCATACATGGACCAAAGTAGGGGGAAAATACTACCGGCGCAAATACTGATGAACACTTGGAACGTGAATATCAGGGCTAGATCCGTCTTGTCGAGCCAGAAAAAGAGGATGCTTAAAACCGAGGCGATCAGCATGGAGCCCATATAGGTTCTTTTCTTTCCGATCTGGTTGCTTAATGGGGCGGCCAAGATCACGCCGACAATATTGGCCGCCTGTCCTACCGCCAGATATAATCCGCTTAAGACGAAGGAGACTCCGAAAAGAGATACATTGGCATAGGCTTCCTCAATGATAAAGTATTTGAAATAATATACGGTAGCCCCGTCGCGGATGGAATTGAAAACCAGAGCGGAGACACCTGCTCCCAATAGTATCCACCAAGGCTTGTTGTGCAATAGATCTCTCAAGTCATCTTTTAACGAGCCTTGTTGCTCTTTAATCGGTTTTACCCGTTCTTTTGTCCATGCGAAACATCCATAAAAGAGAATGGCGCACAGGATAGCGATAACTACGACAGCCATGGTCCATCCATGTTGTTGATCCGCCAATTCATCGCTATTTCCACTAAAGAAACGCACCATCGGCATGAATAGCAACAGGGCTATAAAACTGCCAATATAGGCGAATACCATACGGTACGTAGAAAGGGTATTACGGTCTTGTGGCAACGGGCTCATTACTCCAAGCAAGGACGCATAAGGCACGTTTATAGCGGAGTACACCATCATCATCAAGGAATAGGTGATATAGGCATAGATCAAATTACCTGTTTGTCCGAAAGAAGGAGTCATGAAAGTGAGCACTCCGATAACGGCGAACGGGATCGCCAGCCAAAGCAAATAAGGGCGAAATTTTCCCCAGCGTGTTTGCGTACGATCCGCCGCAACGCCGACAATCGGGTCAAAGACCGAGTCCCATATACGAGTTATCAAAAACATCGTACCTACGGCTGCTGCCGGTAATCCGAATACGTCCGTATAGAAAATCATCAAGTAAGCGCCAAACAGTTTCCAGAACATGGACGATGCCATGTCCCCGAAACCGTAGCCTATCTTCTCTGTTAGTTTAATCATATGAGTGGTTTTTGTAGGTTATTTCAGGAGTGGAAGATTTCGATCGATTAGCTTTTTCAGCGTCTCGACAGATGCGGTCGTAGTCAGCCCGTCGGCCGGAGTGTTCATGCAGTAATCTACCAATTTATCGATTGTGGATACAGCCACGTGCATACGGGTATCGGAAGACGCATAGTAAATATACACGGTTCCATCCTCATCCGCGATCCATCCGTTAGAGAATAAAACGTTGGATACATCGCCGATCCGTTCCTCATTTTCCGGAGCCATGAAATAGCCGGCGGGTGTGGCGATAGGTCTCGTGGGATCTTCCAATGCGGTCATATACATATAAAGCACGTAACGTAATCCGGCGGCGCATCCCCGTACGCCATGGGCGAGATGTAACCAGCCTCTCGGTGTCTTGATCGGGTGGGGGCCTTCGCCATTTTTCACTTCCTTGATCGTATGGTAGTAACGTTGGTCGATGATGGTTTCTTCCTTGACTTCGGCGTGCGTGATATCATCAATCAAGGCCCATCCGATACCACCGCCACTTCCTGCGTCGATAAATCCGTCTTGGGGGCGGGTGTAAAGGGCGTATTTACCATTTACGAATTCCGGATGTAATACGACGTTACGTTGTTGGCTCTTGGTCTTTAAATCCGGGAGACGTTCCCAGTTTTTCAAGTCTTTTGTCCGGGCGATAGCTGCCGTGGCGGTTGCCGAGGATAGATCTCCGGGAGCTGCGTTCGGGTCATGGCGCTCGGCGCAAAAGATTCCGTAAACCCAGCCGTCTTCATGAGCGGTTAGGCGCATGTCGTAAATATTCGTGGCCGGGACAAGATCGTCCGGCATGGTTACCGGGTAATCCCAAAAGCGGAAATTGTCTACTCCGTTCGGGCTTTCGGCTACGGCGAAGAAGGATTTACGGTCGCTTCCTTCTACACGTACCATTAATATATATTTGTCATTCCATTTGATCGCACCGGAGTTCATGGTTGCGTTCATGCCGATGCGTTCCATCAAGTAGGGGTTTGTCTTTTCATTTAAGTCATATCTCCAGAAGATCGGGGTATGCGCGGCTGTCAGTACAGGGTGTTGATAACGGGTGAAGATTCCGTTTCCGTCTTCTAAAGGGATATTTTTCCGGCTTAACAAGGTTTCGTGTTTAGCGAAGAGTTCGTTTACTTTTTCTTGAAATTGTTCCATGATGTTTTTGCTTTAAATGATATTATCAGATGGTGGGAGACGGGGCACGCCCCGTCTCTACAGCCTGTACAAATTTTTGAATAAATGAAACCGTTCTTATATCAAGTAGCGTCTCTTTTTTACGAGAAATGGGGAGCGGAGGTCAGTCGTTTGGCCTTTGTTTTCCCAAACCGGCGTACGGGACTTTTCTTCCAGAAATATCTCTCGGAGGTAGCCGATACCCCCCTTTTCTCTCCGACAATCCTTACGATCAACGATCTCTTTATCCAGTTGAGCGGAAAACAATCCGCCGACCGGATCAGTATGCTTTTTACCCTGTACGACATCTACATCCGCCAAAGCGGTTCCACCGAGACTTTCGATGAATTCCTGTATTGGGGCGAGATGTTGCTCAACGACTTCGACGATATTGATAAGTACATGGCAAATGCCCACATGCTATTCAGTAACGTGACGGACCTACGGGAGATAGAGAATGATTTCGATTTCTTAAGTGATGAGCAGATCGCCGCTATCCGTAGTTTCTGGTCCAGCTTTTATCCCCGGGGCGATACGCCGAACCAGCAACAGTTCTTGGCGGTTTGGCAAGTGCTATACGATCTCTATGAGGAATTCCGTGCGACCTTGGCCGCCGAGGGAAAAGGCTACGAGGGCATGATCTTCCGGGAGGTCGTGGAAAGTATGGAACGGGGTGAGTCTCTGGATTTACCTTACGAGCGAATTGTCTTCGTCGGTTTGAACGCCTTGTCCGTATCGGAAGAACGTTTCTTAGCCCAGTTGCAGAAGCGGGAGATAGCGGATTTCTATTGGGATTATGTATCCGATAAGGTAACCGATCCGGATAATAAGGCCTCTTATTTCGTCTCCCGTAACCGGAAGAGCTTCCCTTCCTCGATGAAATTACCCCCCGAGGAGAAGGTAAAGACCGAGATCGAGGTGATCGGCATCCCTTCCGGTATCGGGCAGGCCAAGCACGTCTACACCCTGTTGAGCGATTGGTGCAAGGAAGCGGAGATGAGTTCGGAAGAAGCTTTGCGTACGGCGGTGATCTTGCCCGATGAACATCTGCTGATCCCGGTGCTGAACGCCATACCGGAGCAAATCCGGCGTATCAACGTCACGATGGGTTATCCCTTGGCGGGAACCCCGGTCGCCTCGTTGATCGAGTATATCTTGGCGTTGCAGAAGAACGTACGCTACATAGACCGGAATCCGTTGTTCTATTTCCGTGACGTGCTGCCGATATTGAACCATCGCTACATCCTCTCCACCTCACCGGAGATTATTTCCTCCTTGGTGAAAGAGATCACGGAGAACAACAAGATCTATATCTCGCATACGGAGTTAGGGAAAACGCCTTTGCTAGAAATCCTGTTCACGCCGGTGACCGGGGTGGAGGCCTTCTCGGACTATCTGATCAAGGTGTTGGAAGAGCTGAACAAGGTTATGTCCGCCCTTTCCGATGAGGAAGAGGAGGACGCACCCCAGCGGACGAACGATTTGGAGCAAGAGTTCATCTTCCATTATTTCACCACGGTAAACCGCATGAAAGAGGTAATGAAAGACGCTCGTATAGAGATGAAAATAGATACCTTCTTCCGCCTATTGAAGCGGGTGACTGATACGATCACGATCCCCTTCCACGGCGAGCCGCTTTCCGGCCTCCAGATTATGGGTGTGCTCGAGACCCGTGCCTTGGATTTCGACCGTCTGATTATCTTATCCATGAACGAGGGTATTTTCCCGCAGCGGAAAGCGGCGAACTCCTTTATCCCTTATAACCTACGCAGGGGTTTCGGGTTGCCTACCTACGAGCATCAAGATAGCGTATGGGCCTACCATTTCTATCGTTTGATAGAGCGTGCCAGCCACGTGAGCCTTTTATACGATACCCGCAGCAACGGATTGCAGACGGGAGAGGTAAGTCGCTTTGTTCACCAGCTGCATTATCATTACGAGGTGCCGATGCGAGATAAATTGGTGGTCTATAACGTATCTTCCTCCAAGACCCCGCCATTGGCCGTGCCGAAAAGGGAGGATATCATGCGCCGTTTAGACGCTTACCGGAAAGGGGGGAGCAAGGCGATCTCGGCGAGCGCTATCAATACGTATCTGGATTGCCCGTTGAAATTCTATTTTTCCGTCGTGGAAGGCATTCGAGAGGAAGAGGAGGTGAGCGAGACGATCGAGAGCGATGTATTCGGAAGTATCTTACATAAAGTGATGGAGGAGCTTTACAAGCCGTTCCAAGGGAAGATGGTTACCGTGGATTTGCTGAAAGCGATCCGTAAGGATACGGCCTTGCTTACCGGAGCTATCGCCCGGGCTTTCGCCAGCGAGTTTTTCAAGACAGAGGTGGTTCGCTCCCTTACCGGACAAAACTACCTGATCGGCGAGATGATCCGCAAATACGTGGAGAAAATCTTGGAGCGTGACGGCAAGCTGACCCCTTTCGTTTACATCGAGTCCGAGCGTAAGATAAACGGCTTGATCAGCCTTTCCGACCATTCCGAGATCCGGTTGAAAGGCTTTATCGATCGTGTGGACAAGGTTCTCGACGCTATCCGTATCATCGATTACAAGAGCGGTAGCGGAACTACGACTTTCAGTAGTATCGAGAGCCTATTCAACAAGGAGGAGAAAGATCGTGCGAAAGCCGTGATGCAGGTGTTCATGTATTGCTGGATGTACGCCCATCTCACCGAGAACAAAGGAAAGACGATACAACCGGGCATTTATTACGTCCGTTCCCTTTTCGCCGATCCGTTCGACCCATCTGTCTACCACCGTATCGAACGGGGGAAGTCGGAGAAGGTAGAGGATTTCTCCGGTTATGCCCAAGCGTTCGAGGAGGGGCTGCGGGGCTGCTTGGACGAGATCTTCAATCCGGAAATTCCCTTTACGCAAACCCCTACGGGGAAGGCTTGTTCTTATTGTCCATTTAAAGGTATTTGCGGTAAGTAGCATTTGTCCCGGTACTTCTGCGAGAGTACCGGAGTACTCCTTGCGAAGTACTGTGGTATTTCTTCGGAGAGTACTGGAGTACTCCTTACAAAGTACTGCAGTACCTCTTAGGCAGTACTACAGTACTTCTTGGGAAGTACTGAGGCGAGGCTTACTGATGAGGAAGCAATTCCACTATCTTTTCCAAAAAGATCTGATCAGTCTCATCGAAACTATCCGGTTGATCACTGTCTATATCAAGGACAGCGATTACCTTATCCTCCCATATCACGGGAACTACGATCTCAGAGCGTGACGCCGAGCTACAAGCGATATGTCCCGGGAAAGCGTCTACATCCGGTACGATGATCGTACGGGTCTCCTTCCAAGCCGTGCCGCATACCCCTTTTCCGTATTTGATTCGTGTACAGGCGATAGGGCCTTGAAAAGGCGCTAATACCAACTGATTGTCTATGACCCGGTAGAAACCCACCCAAAAGAAACCGAAAGTTTGCTTGAGTGCTGCGGCGACGTTCGCCATGTTAGCGATTAGGTCGGTCTCGTTACCTACCAATGAGGCGATTTGCGGGAGCAACGTCTCATACATTTCCTGTTTATCACCATTTTTAATCCGTAGTTCCTCTGCCATATTTAAACTATTATAAGGTCGCGAATATAAAGAATAAATCGAAATATCCGTATCTTCGCGGCATGACAAAACAAAATTCTCCATTGGTATTAGGGACCGAGCCTATCGGTAAATTACTTACGCAATATGCGATTCCTGCGATTATCGCAATGACAGCTTCTTCTTTATATAATATGGCCGATAGCATTTTTATTGGCCATGGAGTGGGGGCGTTAGCGATTTCCGGCCTAGCCTTGACCTTTCCGTTGATGAACTTGGCGGCCGCTTTCGGTTCGTTGGTGGGAGTCGGCGCCTCTACGTTGGTTGCCGTGAAGCTGGGGCAGAAAGATTATGAGGGGGCGAATAAGGTGTTGGGGAATGTGTTGATCTTGAATGTGGTTCTGGGTGTCGCTTTCACGATCGCTTTCTTGTTCTTGCTTGATCCCGTGCTGTATTTTTTCGGCGCCAGTGAGAACACGATCTCATATGCCCGTGATTATATGCGGATTATTCTGTATGGCAATGTGGTTACGCATATGTATCTGGGATTAAATGCGGTCTTGCGCTCCTCGGGTTTTCCGAGGATGGCGATGTATGCTACGTTGGCGTCGGTTGTTATTAATTGCGCCTTGAATCCGTTGTTTATCTTTGGGTTTGGATGGGGTATAAAAGGGTCGGCTTGGGCGACGGTGATCTCGCAGGTAATCTCGCTTACCGGACAGTTGATCCATTTCTCGAGACCGAAACAACTCCTTCATTTCAAGAGAGGTATTTATAGGCTGCGCTCGGAGATCGTGAAAGGTATCTTGTCGATCGGTTTATCTCCGTTCTTGATGAACCTTTGTTCCTGCTTGATCGTGATCCTTATCAACCGGGGATTGAAAGAGCATGGGGGAGATATGGCGATTGGCGCTTATGGTATCGTGAACCGTATCGCTTTTCTTTTCGTGATGATTATCATGGGATTTAATCAGGGTATGCAACCGATAGCCGGTTATAATTATGGTGCCCGGCTCTATTCCCGGGTGACGGACGTGACCCGCCTGACGATGCGCTGGGCGGTAGGAGTGGCTACGCTGGGGTTCTTGCTTTGCCAGTTGGTGCCGTCGTGGATCGTCCGTATGTTTACGAGTGACGGGGAGTTGATCAGTGCCGCCTCTTATGGCCTGCACATCGTCTTCGCCGTATTCCCGATCGTGGGCTTCCAGATGGTGGCGACTAACTTCTTCCTTTCCATCGGTATGTCTAAGAAAGCGATCTTTCTCTCCTTGACCCGGCAGATGCTCTTCTTGATACCCTGTTTAATCCTCCTCCCCCCGTTATTCGGAACTCTCGGTGTCTGGATCAGTATGCCTATCGCCGATACGGTGGCGGCGATCGTGACGGCGATCGTGCTTGTGAAACAATTTAAATAATTCAAATATGGAACATAACGTGATATTACCTGCGGAATGGTATCCGCAAAGTGCCGTGCAGCTTACGTGGCCGCATGAGAATACGGATTGGGCCCCGATATTGGACGAGGTGATTCCTTGCTTCGTGGCTATCGCCAAGGAAGTGATCAAGCGAGAGAAGTTATTGATTGTCTGTCCGGACGAGACCGCCGTACGTGAACAATTGGGTGAGGTTGATTACGACCGTGTCATTTTCCGTGAGATGGATACGAACGATACGTGGGCACGGGATCACGGGGGAATTTCCGTCTTCGATGAGGGAACGCCCATGCTTTATGATTTCGTGTTCAATGGCTGGGGAATGAAGTTCGCCGCCAATCATGATAATCTGATTACCCGTAACCTTTGTCATATGAAGACCTTCTCCGGTGAGGTGGTGCCCGCTAATATGCAACCTTTCGTGCTGGAAGGCGGTAGTATCGAATCGGATGGGAAAGGTACGTTGATGACTACCGTTGAGTGTCTGGCATCCGTAAACCGTAATGAGTATTTGCAACAGGAGGAATTGGAACGTTATTTGAAAGACGTATTTGGCTTGGATCGTATCCTTTGGATTACCAGCGGTTATTTAGCCGGAGACGATACGGATAGCCACGTGGATACGCTCGCCCGTTTCTGTAGCGAGGATACGATCGCTTATGTCCGTTGCGAGGATGAGGAAGACGAGCATTATGAGGAATTGAAGGCGATGGAGGAGGAGATCAAGGAGTTTACTAGGGCGAATGGTGAGCCTTATCGTCTGATTCCACTTCCGATGGCCGATAAGGTGGAATGGGAAGGGGAGCGCTTGCCCGCTACTTACGCTAATTTCCTGATCATGAATGGGGCCGTATTGGTTCCGTTCTATGACTCACCGAAAGATGAGATCGCTAAAGCGGCTTTGCGGGAAGCGTTCCCGGACCGTGAGATCGTGGGTATCAATTGCCTTCCGCTTATCAAGCAACACGGTTCCCTGCATTGCGTGACGATGCAATATCCGGAAAGCTTTATCGAATAATAACTACAACCAATTAAATATGAAAGTAGGATTAATACAACAAAAGAATACCGCTGACAGAGCGGCGAATATAGAGAAGCTAAAGGTAAATATCCGTAAGGCTGCCCGGGAGGGAGCGGAATTGGTCGTCTTGCAAGAACTGCATAACGGCCTGTATTTCTGCCAGACGGAAGATACGAGTATGTTTGACTTGGCAGAGACGATCCCCGGCCCATCGACGGAAACCTTCGGTGCCTTGGCGAAAGAATTGGGTATCGTCTTGGTGCTTTCCCTTTTCGAGAAGCGTGCCCCGGGCCTGTACCATAACACGGCCGTCGTCTTGGAGAAAGACGGTACGATCGCCGGGAAATACCGCAAGATGCATATCCCGGATGACCCCGCTTATTACGAGAAATTCTATTTTACCCCCGGTGATTTAGGCTTTGAGCCTATCGATACCTCTGTGGGGCGTCTGGGCGTGTTGGTTTGCTGGGATCAATGGTATCCGGAAGCAGCCCGTTTGATGGCTATGCGTGGCGCCGAGATGTTGATCTATCCGACCGCTATCGGCTGGGAAAGTAGCGATACGCAGGAAGAGAAGGACCGTCAGCTGGGCGCGTGGGTGACCATACAGCGGGGACATGCCGTGGCGAACGGACTCCCGGTCATTTCCGTAAATCGTACCGGGTATGAGCCGGACCCTTCGGGGCAAACGGGCGGTATCCGGTTTTGGGGAAACAGTTTTGCGGCCGGTCCCCAAGGTGAGCTATTAACCGTATTCCCGAATGACGAAGAGGAGGTACGTGTGATAGAGATCGACAAGACCCGTAGTGAGAACGTGCGTCGTTGGTGGCCTTTCTTCCGGGATCGCCGTATCGATGCGTTTGGTGGTTTGACAGAACGATTTTTAGTATAATGACCGAATACACGCAAGAAGAGGCCGTCTTCCGCATGAACGAAATGGGGAAAGCGGGACGGCCTTTTCTTTTTATCATTGATTATAAACGAGAGCGGATCTACGTGGAGAGTCCGGAAGAGATCGCTCCCTCCGAGTTATTGTACGATTTGAACGGCTTTACGAATATAAATCACGAATGTAACTTGCGGGATTCCTCTCATCTTATATCCGGAGAACCTGTTGAATGGCAACCCTCGTATGTTTCTTTCGAGGAGTATGTCCATTCATTCGAGACCGTTTCCCGGCATATCCATGCGGGTAATTCTTATTTGGTAAACTTGACATGCGCTACTCCGGTATATACGAACCTCTCCTTGAAAGATATCTTTTACCATTCCAAGGCGATGTATAAGCTTTGGATGCGGGATCGTTTCGTGGTATTCTCGCCCGAGATATTCGTGCGGACGCGGGATGGTCTCATCTATTCGTATCCCATGAAAGGTACGATTGACGCTACGCTGCCCGATGCCCGGAGACGTATCCTCGATGATCCCAAGGAAGCGGCGGAGCATGCCACGATCGTGGATTTGATCCGGAATGACTTGAGTATCCTAGCCTCCGAGGTTTGTGTTCCCCGGTATCGTTATATCGATGAATTGCGTACGCATAACGGAAGTTTGTTGCAGGTCAGCTCTGAGATAAGAGGCCGGTTGCCGGAGGGATGGAACGGCCATGTCGGGGAGATTTTGTTCAGCCTCTTGCCTGCCGGCTCCATCACGGGCGCTCCCAAGAAAAAGACCTTGGAGATCATCGCCGAGGCGGAAACCTATGAGCGAGGCTTCTATACGGGGGTGATGGGGTATTTTGACGGCCAAGATTTAGACAGCGCCGTGATGATCCGTTTTATGGAACAAGTCTCTCCCCGTTCGTTTATTTTCAAGAGCGGTGGGGGAATCACCTCTAAAAGTGAGGTGAGATCGGAGTATAACGAGATGAAACAAAAAGTATATGTGCCCATCTATTGAGACCTTATCTGGGAGTCCGTTTGTGGAGACGATCCGTATCGAGAAGGGACGGATACATAACCTTCCGTACCATAATGCCCGGATGAACCGTACCCGCAGGGAGCTATTCGGAGCGAGAGAAGAAATTGATCTCGCGGGTTATATTCATCCGGGGCCTCATCAAGAACGTACCAAATGCCGGGTGGAATATACCCGCGAGGTCTTAAAGGTAGAATACGTTCCTTACCGTATGCGTCCGGTTCATTCCTTGCGATTGGTTACATGCGATGAGATCGATTATTCCTATAAGAGTACGGATCGTCAATGCCTAAATGATTTATTCGCCCAACGAGCGGGACATGACGATATCTTGATAATCCGTGACGGTTTGCTGACCGATACTTCCATTTGTAATGTCGCCCTTTGGAATGGCACCTCTTGGATCACTCCCGCACGCCCTTTGTTATGTGGTACGATGCGTGCTTACTTATTGGATAAAGGCTTGGTACAGGCCGAGGATATCCCGGTAGAGGATCTGCCTAAGTATACCCGGATCCGTCTGTTTAACGCCTTGATCGAGTTCGGTGAAATCGATGAGATCACACGAATATACGTATGACCCTACGCGAGTATCGGCGTGGCCCTGTGCCTATATAGGTAAGGGGTTACGCCGATATCCGTGTGGCCTCTTACCTATATAGGCATGAATCAAGGTGTTTCCTAGAACAATATATCCACCTCCATATTGCTGATCCATTCTACCGGACGGCCGGCCACCTTATTGCAAGTGACGGCGAATTTCAAGGGGAGGATAATTCCCAACGGGATGCGTAACCATCCCGGCATATTGAAATTATGGACACCGATCAGGGAACCTAGCTGGATACCGACCGAGGGAGCTACCAAGAAACGGGTCTCGTCATTACGGCGGTCTATACCCATCTCGAAATAACTATACAGGCCGAGGAAACGTTTCGGGGAAACGAATATATCCATGTTATAATTGGCGCCCGCCTTCACGTTCCAGTTCTTGATCGTGTAGGAGGAGGAAGGGGCATGCATATAATAACCGGAGATCGTAGGGGATACCCAATGAGCGATGTCGCCCGGCTCCATGATCATGCCTTTCCCTTTCCCGAACTTATGCCAATTGATCATGCTGACGTTCAAGCGACCGCCATACGTCATGACACCGTCCCGGTTGCTATGGATCGGCGTGCCGATCAGGAACATGAAGGAGTTGGCTACCCTCGACCGGATAAAGTTGCGGGTAAAAGGCTCTTGTACGATCAGCTGTAGCTCATCCTTACGGTCGGCGACGGAAGCTTTCAAGGGGACGTCATCCAGATCCGTCCCGAAGGGGATCGGGAAATCCTTGATTACCGGGAAACGATCGTAGACGAACTGGGGCAGGTCGTCTCGTTCGGAAGGGATCTCGTTCAAGATATTCTCGCCTGATCCTTCCAAAGCATTCTGGTAAGCTTTCCAGACTTCTACGATAGACTCGCAGGTGGCAGTCACGACTTGGTAGAATACCTTCGTTTCCCGCTCGTAGCTATCGCCTTTCTCCAAAGAATAAGGGTGCTTCTCTGTGACCCGGATATGCCGGTAATCATCGGCTTCGTTGTACTCCATCCTGTTTTGGTTCAGACGTTTATCGCCGTAAGCACTCCATGTCTCGCCTTTTAGGTTAGCGGTCTGTACGGGGATGGTATTGTAGAAATCGTGCAGGCTCTTATTGTTGGATACGGCGGAGGCGGAGAAGCCCCTACGTACCATTTGGTGTCCGGAGGCGAAGGAGTCTTGTAGGAAATGCTCGGCGAAAGCCTCGTACATCGTGGCGTAGAACATAAGGTTGCTCGCCATTTGCGTATCTCCTTTACACATTTCTTTGCCTGCCTCTTGTGCTAGATAGATGGCGAAGATGTGGATGCAGAAATACTTGCTCATGGAGGGCAACTGATTTAATTTATCGAAGACCTTGTTTACTTCCGAGGGGCGTTGAAGGCGGCGGATCAGCTCGGGGTCGATCATCTTCAGATGCTCGTTCAATCCCTTGCCATAGGCGTAGAAGTGGGAGAGGTCCTTGATCGCCAGGATACCGTAAGCCAGATTGATGTCGAGCAGCTCCTTGCTGTTGGCTCCGGTGAGGAACTCGTTCATGGCTTGTGTCTCCAAAGCCAGCGTACGGTTCGTCTTGGAGAAATGGGTCTGCAGGCCTGTCTCCAAGAGCATGGGATTTTCCACATGGTCGCCGGCCAATCCGCAAAGCGTACCGTAGGTTACGATATTCGGCAACTGCGTCAGCTCATTCATGGCGTAGGCGTTCGAGCCGGGCATATGCGACATGTTGAGGATCTGCAGCAAGGCGCTATCGGCGACGGCCTCGTTGGGGAAGATCCCGTTTTCCACCAGATAACGCGGGAGAAGGCTCATGGCACGGTCGCCGATCTTACGATGCTCGGCGAAATCCCATGCGAAGGCCGAACTTGTTATTGCGCTGATACCCATAAGTAGGCATCCGCGGTGAAGAAGTTGTTTAATAGTGTTTCTCTTGTTCATATCTATACTTGTTTATAATTATCTGAATAACTCAAGCGCGAACTTCAATCCGACGCTTTGATACTTGAACTTCTCGAAGCCTAGGAAAAGCGCTATATGAAAAAGGTCGCTACCGATACCATACCCGAGCTCGCTGTAATTCGGCAATACGGGAGTCCATAGCTGGCTGAGGTAGAAACGTTCGGACACGAGGTATTTATGCGCCTTGGGATTGGGCTTGAGGAATCGCAATAGAATGAATGGGCTCTCGTACATGAGGTGCCCTTGAATATATTTGTCGGAGGCATTGCACCAATCCCCACCTAGATTATGAAAGATCCCGCCAAACCGGTCGCCCCAAGGCTCGGGGAAATAACGTTTGGCGAAATAGCTGAAATCGGCGAAGTACATGTTATGCTGGTTAAAAAAGAGTCCACCGCTTAGATTGTAACTCAGTCGTTCGGATAAGCCCAGCCGTACGGTCTGGTTCATGCCGGCCTCCATCCGCCAATAATTTCCCGTACAGCCGAGCAGGTCCGGTATGCTTCGTGCCAGCTCGATCCGGAAGGTCGGGTAATGGGAATGCAGGTACTCTTTCCGGTAACCGTCCATCCAGTAATATTGCCGGGGCGTGTAGGTAAGGCCGATAACCGGGGTGAACTCATTATGATCCTTTAGATCCAATCCGGTATCCTTATTCTTTTTCACGGGCGTACGATAGTGGTATGCGAGTCCGGCCGAGAGCCGGAAGCCGTTCATCAGTTCTATCTGGTTCATCAGCTTGGCATAGTAGTGCTGGAAATACTTCAAGTTGAGATCTTCGAAACGGATTGGGGTATCTTTTAGGATCTCGTTGATCTGGTGGATCACTTCGGAGGAATAGCTTTGGTTGTCATTGGCTATCGTGAGGTTGAGGATGCCTTGACGCTCGGGGTGATACTCCCAGTCGGTTGTTAGCCGTAGGCGTAGCTCTTTCTCCTTGAATAGGAAACCGATCTCGGGGTGGAAGCGTAGCTGACGGTCATGCTCGAATGTCTTACTGATACGTGCTTCTTGCTTATAGGTGATCCCGTTGCTTCCGAAAGATAGCTGGAACGGGTTGAGAAGGCCGGAATACTTCACACGAGTACTCTTGTAATCCCTGTTGACCGTGCTGGTGAGCCGCTCGCCGAGTTGGAGGTAGCGAGTGAGAGCGCTGCTGTCCGCTTCCGTCCTCACCACGTTCGTTCCGGTGGTGTACAAGGCTTTCTCGTCGGTAGTGAGCGGCTTGTCCCTCCGGCTGTTCCAATAAGTGCTGTCTTGGGTAAAGGAGAGTGTGTCGGAGGTGATCGTATAGTATTGGGTTTGATCGAGCGAGTATAATTTCCTGCTCTCATGGTCTTCCTCTACCCAAGAGATCGATTTATAGCGGAAAGCGGCGTGGATGTCGCTCTCTATCCGGTTGCCTAGGGCATGGTAGCAGACTTGCAGGTCAGCCTCTTCCGGGAGGATGAAATGCTTCTCGTCACGGTTGAAACGTATGCTTAGGTTGAACTCGGAGAAAGAGGAGTGCCCTTGTATCTCGATACGGTCGATGGTCCAGAGTTCGTCGGTTACGTACAGGTTTCCGGATAGTAGTTTCTGGCTCCATTGGCGAGGGGTGAAACGGATGTTATACACAAGGGTGCCGGAGATCGTGTCCGTGCCTTCCTGCCGAAACGTGTAATATTTGAAAGCATCGGGCGAGAGTGGCATGATCATTCCCTTATTGTAGATCGTGGGAGAGTAGACGTTCAAGTTGACGAACGAGGCTATCTCCTTGTAATGCCTTCCGGCGGCGAGATGGCTGCTGTTGATGGCTACGATCTTGTTGCGATAATGGTTGGGAGCGTCGTAGCGGGTGAGGCCACTCATCTCGAAGAAGGCATTGCGGGGATGACGCTCTATCGGGAAGACCAGATAGGCGTATCGTAGCAGCTTGTTCTTCCGGGGAACGTGCGTACGGCCTTTCACGTAGGTCTCCGCTTCATAGCTCTCGAGGACGTGCTCGTAGATGGGGGCTTGATGGATTACCTGTCGCATGATGGAGTCGGCTCGCGTGACGGGTGTCTTCTCTTGTGCCCGCAGGTCTGGATGGACTAGCGGGCACAGAAGAAGTATGAATAGAAGAATAAGGTGTTCCGTCTCGATCCTCATCCTGTCAATGTATGGCGAAGGTTGGGCATACTAATGCGCAAAGATGGCAGCCGACACATTTTTGCTCGTCTATCACCGGTTTGCGCATAGAGGTGAAATGGATAGCTTGATGTCCACCGTCGTTACAGGAAACGAAACAGCGTCCACAGCCGAGGCATAGGCTGTTATCTACTGTCGGGCGGTGTATTTGCGTACGTTCCAGTCTTTCGGGGAGGACGATGTTCGGTAAGGCTATACCGATAAGATCGGATAAGTCTTTATATCCATTCTCCTGCATGAACAGTCGTAACCCTTCGCATAGATCGTCGATGATCCGGAAGCCGTATTGCATCACGGCAGTACATATCTGTAGGTTTGTACAGCCTAGTAGCAGGAAATCGAGGGCATCCCGCCAAGTCTCTATACCGCCTATCCCGCTGATAGGCATCTTGCCGGCGGAAGGATCGCTCGCCAGCTCGTGTATGAACCGGAGAGCGATAGGGCGCACGGCTCTCCCCGAATAGCCGGACACGCTGCTCAGTCCGCTGACAACGGGCCGGGCTGTAAACGCTTTCTCATCGATACGGGTGATACATTTGATGGTGTTGATGGCGGCTATCCCGGTGGCTCCTCCTTCGTGGGCGGCGAGCGCCACGGGTGTCATCTGCCCGATATTCGGTGTCATCTTCGCTAGTATCGGCAGATGGGTACCCCGGCGTGTGGCGGCGGTGAACCGGCGTACCAGTTCCGGGCTTTGTCCTACGTCGCTGCCCATCCCTTCTTGCGTCATTTGTGGGCAAGAGAAGTTGCACTCAATGATATCGGCCCCAGCCTGCATGGAATATTGGGCAAGCCGTGTCCACTCATCGTCTGTCCGTCCCATAATGGAGGAGATGATTAATTTGTCAGGATAGCGTTGCTTGAGGCGATAGAGAGTATCGAAATTCTCTTCGACAGAGGCTTCCGACAATTGTTCCATGTTCTTGAATCCGATGAAAGGCACGCCATCCACCTCCATTTGGTCGAAGCGGGGGGATACCTCATGGCTCGGATAGAATGATATCGTCTTGAAGCAGATACCGGCCCAACCGGCTTCGAGGGCCCGGACGCACATCTCGTAATTATGGGCTACGGGTGAGGAGGCCAGTATAAAGGGGTTGGCGCAGCGGACACCACAAAAGTCGATCGCCAAGTCCGGAGACGAAGTGAGGGGAGAACTATCCGTCGGGTTTGGCATATCTTGTAATTGCCGTACGATCTGGGTGATGGATATCGCCCGGTCGGTTCGTCCGCGGAGGCAGGCCTTCTCGCAAGGATGCCCGTCGCAATCCTTGCAGGCTTCCATCCGGTAGGCCCGAAGGATAGCTCCCGCTAGGTTGTCCATTTTACAGGCCCGCAGCAAGCGGCCCGGATCTAGTCCGGGCTTGCATGCCTTCGTGCAGACAGGGTCATCGCACAGATAACAGCGATTCGATTCTTCCGTTAGGAGGCGTTTTCTCTGGAGGAGGTTTGTCTTCATGGCTTCTAACTGTATTATCTCACTACTTTCTGTACTTTCCGGTAACGTTCGGTCACGACCTCCACGGTGTACAGGTGTCCGGGCAGGCTGAAGATTGCTTTTCCGGATACCGCTTGCTGGTGACCGGTTAACGTGCCGTTCATGCTGTAGACGTTGACGGTGGCTCCCGGCAGGCAATCTACCGTAAGCATGCCGTCGAGGAAGCGGATAGACAGGGGCTCGTCGGTCGTTACCTCCTCATTGCCAGTGGCGCTCACGTCACCTCGTACATAGGTGATGTTGTTGATGTCCCACGCCAATACGAAGGGTTTGTCGCTGTTTACCATGAAGGGAAAGGTGTCGGTGCCGAAGCTGATCTTCCGTTCGAGTAGCTTGGGGTAGTACTGGTCACGGAGCGTGTTCGACTTCTCGGCAGTGAGCAGATAGAGGGTGGATGAGAAGGACTCGGCTGTCTCTTCCGGCCTGACGTGCTTGTCCGTGCGTCGTATCTTCGAATAGGATGCGCTGATACCCTGCGAGGTTGTCGCCGTGGTCTGGTCTGTCCATTCCCAAGAACTTTGGTTCTCCAGTTGGAAGAAGGGGAATTTCAAATCCATAAGGCTGATGGCACCTTTGGTCTGACTGTCGGAGATTGTGCCGCTGGTTTCCAGCGTCATGTCGATCCGTTCGGAGTTGAGGCTGAAGTTGACGGACTTGCTGACATTTGGCTCGCTGGCGGTCATGGTGAGGATCTCACGGGCCTCCCAGTCTCCAAGTTTGCTTGGATTGTCTATGCGGAAAGGCTCTAGGTCGAGAGGCACTTCTACTTGTTTGATACTCTGCCGTGTCATGTAAGTATAGCTGAATATGGGCATTCGTACACTCTGTCTCCGGGTGGGGGAGAGGTATTCTAGGTCGCAACGGGTCAGAATGGGTACAGAGTAGAGGGCGATGGCCCGGTAGTCTGCTGTGTCGTTTGCTTCGAAGGTAACGGTGATGGACTCGGACTGGCTTGTTACTTCCTCGTGTTGTTTCTGGAAGGAGTATCCGCCGCCGAATGCTGCCGTGAGTTTGTCCGTATGCGGCCCGAAGGAGCATTTGAGGTCGCTTTTATAGAGTCGGCTCACGGAGTTGCTGGTGCCCGATCCCATGGTGAAGGCAAGGCTTGAGGCTACGCCGAGGTCGCCGAACCACTCGTTATTATCCACTACCGTTGGAGGTGGTCCTTCGATGATGCCGACGAGGCGCACGAGATTGCGTAACTCGCTGTTGCCGAATAAGGCCTTCTCGTCGTTGAAAGAACTGCGTCTCTCCACGATCTCGTTAGATCGGATGGAGGCGACGTAGGAGTGCTTGAACCAGTGGTATGGTTGCTGGTTACCCCGTAGTAGATAGATATATTGCTTGTAGTAGAGTCCTCCGCCGGGAGCTGTCTCAGTGGTAGGATCTGCTGCGGTGGCTACGGCCGTGTAGCCGTAGGGCAGGTCGGTGTAGATGGGTGCGTCGGCGGCGAAGCTGTTGCTGCCGGGGTAGAATTTCTTTAGGAAGTGTTCACCCGTCCCTTTGCCATCATAGGAACAGTAGCTGAAGATTAGGGGATTTGAGGAAGCTTTGTAGCCATCAGTATTGTCGGCCGCATAGCCTTCGATGTCGGCTTGGATGAGCTTGAGTGAGAAGGTCTTCGAGCGGCCTATGTCGTGATGTGCGTATTCTTCCCAGTTGGAGGGCCATGTGTTATCCTTGCCATATTCGCCGCTGTAGCTGAATGCCTCGAAGGTACCGCTCTTGAGTCGGCCTACGATGAGTTTCTCCACGTTCTTTTTCTCGGTGTCGTCGTAGCCGTACCACGAGGTGGCGTCCCAGTGGTCGTCGGGATCGTATTCCATTGATATGCCTGTTGAGCCTTTTAGCTCGATATTATCGTGTCCGGCGTTGCGCACGGTGCCGCACCAGTCCCAGCCGCTGTTCAGCTCGGGGTCGCCGTATTGGTAGACTTGCAGTTTCTTGTTGGTGCGGCGGTGTAGGATGACGCAGATCTTGTCACGGTAGATGGTGGCGGCGAAGTTGGCGTAAGTTTTCCCGTCATCGAGCATACGAGTTTTCTTGTATTCTCCCTTTTTCATATCCACCTCGCCGATCCATATCTGGCCATTGGTATTATTCTTCCAGAGCACGTAGAAGCGATTGCGGTATACGATGATCTCGGCATCTTGGTATACGCCGAAATCATTGAGAAAGATCATTTTCTTACCGGTGTCGCCAACGGTGGATTGTTCCATTGTCCGGGTCTCGCCGTTCACCTCGAAAGCGATGAGGCGTATGGATGAGGGGCCGTTATTATCTATGTAGACCCCGTAGAGCTTCCCTTGGTAGTATTGTGCGTCGGTGAAGCAGTAATAGGCACCTCCGTCTTTATCCATATTGTGGAATTCTTTCACCTTATACAGTTCGGGATGTTGGCTGATCTGTGCCTTGACGATGGTGGTAGAGGCACAGATAAGCAAAAATATGGCGATCAGCCGTATCGCTTGTGCTTTGAGTGTCGTTCTCATGTATATATCTGTTTAAGAGGTTTAGAAACTGATATTGAATTGTAACTGTACGGACTGCCTGTTGCCGAAGCTTCCGTTTACTCCGAGCGAGATGTTGTCAGCGAGGAAATAGTTCACCCCAGCCAAAGCGTACAGCTTGTGACGGGCGTGGAAAGTCTCGTCGATACGAACGGTATAGTCCTCGCCGGCATATGTCTTGGTGAACTCGTACCGGTCTTTCATCGTGTAGTCCTTGTAGAGGATGCCGGCATAGGGCACGAAATTCCCCAGTGCGTATCCGGCCACCACGGGCACGGCCCACTCTAGGTAACGGCGGTTGAGGCTGAGGTCTCGCAAGGGGATGGTCTTGCCTTGGTAATACACCTCGGTGGTCATGTTATCGCTGTTGGCATAGCGCACGCCGGGTTGGGTAGACATGAAAAAGCGGTCGGTGAAGGCATGGCCGTAACCTAGCCCTCCGCTGTAGATGGGTACCATGTTCTTGCTGAAGATGGTACTGCTTAGGTCGTCATCATCTCGGAAAGTCTCCTCGTGGGTGAAGTTGGTGGTGCCAATACCTGCCCATAGGCTGAGATTATCCCATATACGGTAGGAGAGACGCAGGGAAATACTGTTCATAATGAGTCGGTGACTTACCGACTGATTGTCCTCGTCGATTTGTTCGGATGTCCAATTCTCCGGGTTTCCCATCTGCCCATCTTCATCCACGCCAAATGACGTGGTGGAGAGCCAAGGGGTACTGGTATCGTGACTTCCGTTGATCTGTAAGTTGAAACGTTTTTCCCCCGTAGGATATTTGTCTAAGGGGATCAATATATCCGCCTTGGCTTGATGGACAGTAAAAACGGATAAGAGTAGAAGTGTAAGATGTCTCATATCGCTACTTATTTAGTTGAATGATTTACATTGTCGTAATATAGGTTGGCAAAGTACTCAATGGGGGTATTACCCGTCACCTCCTTAAACTGGCGATAAAAAGAGGTACGGGAGGTAAAACCTGCCTTCTTGTATAGCTCCTTAGGTTCTTGTGTGAGGCATTTGGAGAACTCCCGTATAAGATGCTTTACCCGATAGTTGGCTAGCCAGCGACTGAAGTTCATACCCGTCTGATTGTTCAAGGTGGAGGATAGCCGGGTACGGTTCGTGCAAGCGAGGTTGGCCAACTGGCACAAATTGAACTGTGGATCGAGATAAGGCTTCTTATCCTCCATGATTTGTAAGATGCGGGCATATAGCCTGCGTTCGATTAGGGATGGCTTTTGCTTTTCTTCCATATTGGTACTATCTTGAGTGACCCGCATAAAAGGGATTTGCGAGATCAAATATAGACAGTCCCATTTGGTATACCAAAGGAAGGGAAAAGATGCGAACGTATTGAAACTTGATCCGAACGATCTGGTACACCAAGGGCCGTAAAGCCCCTGCATCAAAGGCTAGACACGTACTTTAACAGATTATTTGTCGGTCTCTTTTCGTACGTTTCTGTATTGGTTGGGCGTAAGTCCGGTGACTTGCCGGAACTGCCGGAAGAAGGAGGTTCGGGAGGTGAAGCCTGATTCGGAGGCCAGTGCGGTGATGTCACTGTCGGGGTGTAGGGTGACGAGCGAGAGGAGGTGGTGTACCCTGTATTCAGCCAGCCAACGGCTAAAGTTCATTCCCGTCTGCCTATTGAGGGTGGTGGATAGTTGTGTTCGGTTAGTACCCACTAGACGGGAGAGGGTCACAAGGTCGAGATTAGGATTTAAGAAAGGCTTTTGCTCTTTCATAACTGATAGGATTCGTTGATATAGGAGATTATCAGCTTTTGTTGCGACCTCGGTGTTTGCCTCTGAATGATCTGGTAACTTTATTTGTGGCCGGGAGATTAGCGGAAGTGGATCGTGTATTAGCAACCAAGCTGCATGATGGCTTATCAATAAATCGAATAACTGGCGTAGGCTACGGCGATGATTTCTCCACCAAAGATATCCTCCGGTTAGGATAGCCATGAGTAAAATAATGATTCCGGTTAGGATATACTGGATGAGCCGTGCCTGTTCCGCCTCCACCTTCTGACTTTTTAAGCGGGTGGATAATAGTTCGTTTTGTAGGCTTTCGCTGATCATCTTTCTGCGTATGTTCATTTGCTCTTGGGCATAATGGGATTGTAGGGAGTCAGCCCGGTTTGCCTGTTGGATGGCTTCCGATTGATTTCCGGTCGTATAATAGCATTCGGACAACATACGTGCCACACGCACCTTATATTCCTCGATATTGTCTTTGTTCCTCAAGAGAGGCGTGGCGACATTATTGAATGAGACTCTGTCTAATTCCTCCAATACGGATAGTGCCTCTTTGTTTTTTCCATGTTTCCGGAGAGAGACGGCGTATTCCATGAAGAGTTGATATTGCAGATAGCTGATCGTGTGTATTTGGTGTTTCGCCTGAAAGTGGCGGATATCGGTAATGCATCGTTTGGTCCATTCCTCCGCTTCGGCGGTCTTTCCCGTACGGCTTAATGCTATAGCTTTTACTAAGTGAGGAGAGCTTATCACTTTATATTTCAAGTTCACCAATGCTGAATCCGCATAGATGAGTGCTTGGGGATATAATCCACATTCAAGACAAGCGTTAGCCGCCGTGATATACCAGTTTTGAGGATTTATATATGCATATTTTCGTGCCTCGTTTATCCATCGCTCGCATTCTGCGGGTTGGCGTGTCTGTGCGTGAAGAAATGCCATACGCAGGTGATTCATGAGAAGGTGCTTGTCTTTTATGCGGATGGCATAAGGTTTCATGCGGTCGAGTAGCATTCTCGCATGAGCCGTGTCCTGTAATCTGCAATAGCGAGTGTATATGATTTGGCGGGTTGCCAGCAAAAGCGAGTCATTCCCTATTTCTTGGGCATGGGTTTCTATCTCTTCGCATAGCTGGTCGTTCAAGCGACCGCTCAACAAAGAATAATCATTCAGTTGCGCTATTTGCTGATCCAATTGCTGCTTGGGTGGAAGAAGAGAGTGGGAGTCGCAGGCGTAAAGGACTGACAGTAGGAATATGTAAAGTATGCTTGTTTTCATGATGTCATAGTTTTATTTGTAATTCCAGACCGAAAAAAGGCTGGGTATTTTGTTGAAGGTAAGATCTCGTGCTGGCTGAATAGCGAGTGGGGCGTAAATCGGCGAGGTTGTTGGCAAAGAATGCCAGCGTGATGTGCTCTCCGAAAGCTTTGTTTACCCGAATATTCAGCATACCATATGGTTTATAAGAGTTTGGTAGGAATCGTTCCGGTGCGGTGGTGGAGAGTAAAGGCGCAAAGGCTGGATCCTCTTTCTGTGCCTCGGTGAACGGATGTATGATTCCGTCTGTTCCACACCAATATAGGGGCCATACATTCTCGCCAGTGCTACCGTTGTAGAGCGTACGATATTTATAGAGCCATATCATTTGCCACGTAAGGGTAGTGACCAGTCCGATTCTGGGGATGCGGGTGATGAAACGGAAGTTCGTGGAGATGATCTCCGAACGACTTTCATTTCCCGGTCCGCCTTGCCTGTCGTAAAAACCTACGTAGGGGTATTCTGTTTTATCTGTGTACTGGATCGGCCAGATCCCGTTAAGGGCCGTATTCTTTTCTCGTACATATAACCAAATCCCGTCTACGATTAGGGAGGTACGCAAGGGTGAGAAAGTCCCGAGGTCCGCTACCATCTCAATCCCATGTTTCTTCCTATGGAGTGTATTGACTGGTACAGATACCGGCGTGTAACTATATTTCTCTTGATAAGGGACAGCCTTACCGTTCACCCATACCTGTCCATCTTTGTATTCAGGACGAAGTTGGGCGGTTGATAGATAATCATATTCCCGATAGCTGAACGGAATATATTGCGCCGAGGAGGAAAAGCCATCCGTTTGTTTCTCGAAAAAAACGGTCATGTCTAGTCGGATGGCCGGAGTCTTCCCTATAAGGCCAACCTCTATCTTTCGATTTACGGTAGGTTTTAATTTCATATTTCGTTCCATTCCGGGGGCATGTGTCGTGAGAATACCAAGGGTGTTTCCACTTTCATTGCTATCATTATAATAGAAAGAGACCTTATCATTATAAATAGCTTCCGGGTAGAGTTTTTCCAATGTCGGCATGAAACTGATCCATCCGACCCCGGCTTTTAAACTCAATGTATAGCCGGAGGGAGAGGAGCAGAGAGACCATAAGAGATTCAGGCGAGGTTCTGTCTGATAGATTAAGGCATAATCCCGGCTTTTCAATCCTTGATTTCTTAATCCGGCTTCTACATGGAGGTTGGGAGTCCGGTATGTGGCCTCAATGAAGCCACCGAACGTATGCAAGGATGGGATTTCCCGGAATGAGCGGGGACGGATAGATGTAGAAGGAGGCCTTTGCCGATCGAAATCCCTGCCTCGCCCTTCGTTGCCCTCACCACGCCATGAGAATCCGGCGGCTAAGCTGATTTCACGTCTCTGCCGTAGCGGAAATGAGGTAGACGCCAGCATCTCGGTTTCTACATAAAAAGGTCGGCTTTCATTGACTAATGTGTACATGTAGTTTGAGGATAAAACATGGGCTTCCCATTCGCCGCTCTCTTTCTGGTCTGTATAAAGCTGGCTAGAGGCATTGTTGACCTGACTCTTTGTTTGTTTGCTTTTTTGAAGGGAACCGTCTATTCTCAGAGACAGCTTCTTGAGCCAACGTCGGTCGGGTTGCCATTCCCCTTGTATGGAAAATCGCTGATCCAATCGTTGTCTTTGTGTATGATTCTGCTCGTTGACGAATTGCTTTTCCTTTCCTATGCGAGAGGTGTAAGTAAGGCTTAATTCTAGTTTTTTCCCTGCGGGCAACCAATGGTAAAGGTTTGCCAAGCGTATGCCGCCGGTATGGAAATCGCCTTGGCTGGTATAGTCCGCTAACAGGTTGAGCGTATGGCCTTGTGGGGAGATACAGAAGCCTTTTCCAAGCATATATTGTTTCAGTTTCGGATTGTAACGTATGCTGGTGGAGAGAGGCATTCTACCTTGATGAGTCTTGAGTAATAATACGCTATTTGTTAAGTTTCCGTACCGGGCAGAAGGTATTCCCCGGATGATTTCCGCCTCTTTCACTTGGTTGAGAGATAGAAAACGGGCATCATATCCTTCGTAAGGCTCGTTGATGCCGGTGTTGAAATGAAGAGGAGAGCCGTCTACCCATATTTGGGCACCCATAGCTGCGTTTTTATGAAATTGGTTTACCCCGTTCTTTAAAGAAACCTCCCGCACTGAGAAATATTGTGCGTCTGTCACCCCAGAATTATTGGTGAGACCTCCTGGTAATAACTGTGTCAGATCAGCGATCGTGATCGGTTGCGTGTGTTCCAATGTTGATGCAGGAAGCAAGGAAACCGTACCCGGAGTCTTAGACTCGATGGCTGTTACCAAAATGTTGGGTAAATAGAAGGACAGAGTATCCGGTTGCTCTTGCCCGTGAAGGTAATTGCCCGGATGAAGTGATGATAATAAGAGAAATATCGTCACGATCCTTATTGGTATTTTGTACAAAGTTGAGTAACGCATAGTATTAGACCTATTTATAGCCAGATGACAATACTGAAGTTTCCGCCCCCTCCGAGGGGCGATTGAGGACTTGTCGTTTGTTCGAGACTACCTATTAAACGAAATCCCGCTGATAAGGCGGAATGAATGGGATGCCGATATTCCATTTCCGCACCGATACCCAGACGGGTTGCCGTGCGAGCAATAAAATCCTCGTTCACTTTTTGCATGTTCTGCTCTAGCTTGATTTCTGCAGAGCCATTCTCATCCTTCTGCGTTTCCTTCTCCCATTTGATCTCGGTGCCATAGCCCGACACGATGTACACGGATGGGCGGATGCCTAGTTTGCTTTCTTTAGGTAGGCGGATTTGTCGAAGAAACGCGATCTCTCCGTGGAAGAGCCCTGTATATTGTTTGACCGTAAAAGGATATATGTAGAAATCATTTTCCAAACGATTCCATCCGACAGTCATTTGCCATGTGGATACCTTTTCGCCCGAAGTATCATTCTTTGTCGCCTCGTAACTTAGTTGGGTAGATAACATCCGTTGCCTTGCTAGGCGATAGGTGGCGAATGTAGTCCATATGGCAGACGAGCTTGTGGTGGGATTCCGTTGTAATATGCGGTTGGCCGTAGTTTGGTTGAATCGGGCTGTGGGCGACCAGATATGCGTCCACGATTTATTCGTTCGGGTAAAACGACCTTGGTAACTGATTTGATGCAGCCGTTCTTCCCAGCCTCTCAAGTTGCCGGAGTTATTTGGATTGTCCGCTAATTGCTGGGTCTCGTAGAAGAGATCATGGAAAAGACTCCAATGCTCTTTTAGGGTTTCCGTTTGCAAGGAAACACCTAGGCGTTTTCCTTGGCTGCGAAACAGGAAACTTCCCGATAATTCTTGCATCGGAAGCCAATACCCCAGAGGAAATGTATAAAGTTTATCTTTACTATCCGTATCATACGTTAATTCCTCTGTTCGATGGGTATAATGGATCGAGGCTCCAAAACGTCTGCGTACTTGTTCGTAAACGATACCTCCTGATATCTGGATTAAGTGTGCCATCCCATGGTAGATATGGTAAGAGGAGCGATCTTCGTTGCTTGTAGCTGTATAGTCTCCATCTATCCCGACCTTGATTTTCGGGGATAAGACGTAAGCCGCTTGTCCGTAGATCCTGTATTTCTCGATGCGTTGTGGCTCTCCCAAGGAATCGCCGGCCGTAATCAGATAGTCCGGTTGCGATAATAAATTCCATTTTCTCCCTTCCAGTAGGCTTTGCGACCAATCGATACCACCCGCCAGCCAAAGCAGGTCCAGCTTTCGGTTACCGGATACATAAGCCCTATAGGTCTGTGTTTGATCCGGCTGGTCGCTGGCAGGCAAGGCGGCTTGATGGATCAAATAACTTAAACCAGCTTCCATAGCGCTGTCCTTAGGCACATAGCTGATGCTGACAGGATTGGTGGATAAAGCCCATGCGCTTTCTTGTTGAGCCCATGACCGTGAGGCATAGACAGATATTGATATCATACATAGAATGATAGTGATCTTCATAGAGGCTTACCGTTTTAAGGAAGGTGGACTTTTCTCGAAATCCTCGGCGGTGTTATTGGAATCTTTCCAGCGGAAGCGTTTCCCCTCTTGCTCATATTTCCGACGCATTGCCAGGCCGGAACCGCCGGACGTGGCTATACCCGGACTCACATCCATAGAAGATGGGATACGTGTGTAAGCTACCGTAGAGGTTGAAGAGACGAAATTCGCGATATCCTGCACCCAATCAGCGGGTATATGGAGGTATTTTAGCGTATTGAAACTCTCAGGTTCTTTTTGGATGTGATCCGGATTGGCGATCCATTCTCTTAAGTCCGTTTTGGGACGGAACAAGAGGATCGTCGGGCCGTTCATGGAAAACAGATAGGAGAAACCGGTGCCACGCCATACCAAGTTTAGAGGTTTTACACCGGCGGAGATTTGGCTTCCGGTCAAGATAGGATCCCAAAAAGCCCATTCCACGCTGGATAAATCGAGCGAGGCCGGAACTCCCACTTCGCTATTGGTATGGTTTATGGCGTTAATCGCTATTGTTTGTCGCTCCCCCGGTTGAATGGGATATTCGGTTCCCGTTCCCGGAAACTCCCAGCACATCATGAATAAAGGTATTTCTTTCATATCGGTATGGAGCATCCATCCGGAAGGCTTTGTCACGCTTACGGGCCCTGCTTGTGCGATACATAGGCCATCTAGGAAAATCAAGTCATCGGAGTTATTGACCAACGTGAGGTATTGATCTTTATTATAGACATTTTTCCCGTCAGGCCAGAGACAACCGCTGAAATAAATCTCGCTAATCAGCAGACGGCCTCGTTCGGACACTTCCAAAGGTATTTCCACGGATCGTTCTTCTCCATTGGCCTCGAACTGGATATTGGAGAGGCTACCACTCAATATATAATCCCTGTTGCCAGTCGTGGTTTCCTGATTTGCGGAGATTGCGCATATGCCAGCGGTTAGTTCAAATAGAGCTAGTCCATTTGTGTCGGTGGTCGTGGTGTAGACACAGCCTATACTTTGATTGATTAGTGTGACCGGGATATTCGCCAAGGAGATATCTGCGTATCCGGAAGGTTTCTTCAATTGGATATGGATACTCCCCGTTTTGAAATACTCATTCTCGCATCCTGCCAGAAAACACAGACAGAGCAGGTGGGTGAGGAGAGAAAGATGTTTGTCTATCATGAATATGGGGCATTGTGCTTAATAACTGTAGACAAATATATGTGATTTTTTTATATTTTCCATTTAGGAGCTAAAAACATTAACATGTGTTCTTCTTATTTCGGTAGCTTCAGCACGAACCGGATCAAGGCCACGAACACCTTCCCGTACCGGTCCAGCTTGATTTGCCCCACGCCCCGGATGTCGCTGAACTGATCCAAGGTGACCGGTTTCTTCTCCACCATGTCTTCCAAGGAATCGTCGGAGAAGATGATATAAGCCGGCGTATGCTCTCGCTCGGCAATTTGCTTGCGAAGCTGGCGGAGGGAGTCCAGCAAGGTCTCGTCCGTGGAGGCGGACCGGATCGGCCGGATCGGCTGGGCCTTGAAGGAGGATTTCCGCTCGCCTCTCCGGACGGGGCGTGTCAGCTCTTCCGGTTCGCGGTAGACGACGAGCTGAGCCTTTTGCTCCCCGTACAAGACACGCCTGCCTAACGGGGTCATCCGCAAGACACGCTCGGCGGCGTAGTCGATCTCCATGTACCCGAGTTGGATCATCTGGTAAATGTACTCCTTCCATTCCTTATAAGAGAGGTCCCGTCCGGCGCCGTACGTCTTTAGCTTATCGTATCCTCTCTCCAAGAGTTCCGCCCGACCGGAGGCACGTAATATGTCGATCAGCATTTGCATGCCTACATGCTCGCCAGTCCGGATGACGGCGCTCAGCGCTTTTTGTATCAAGACACTGCCATCGAAGCGTTGCGGAGGGTCCTTGCACACGTCGCAGTTGCCGCAATCATGGTCCGCCTCCTCGCCGAAATAACTGAGCAGGACACGGCGGCGGCACATATCGGACTCGCAATACCGTCTCATCCGGTTTAGCTTCTCCAAGTTCACCTCGCTTTGGCCACTCTCCTCGGCGAAACGGCGAAGTACGATCAAATCGCTCAAGGAATAGAACAGGAGGGCATCGCTTTTCATCCCGTCCCTTCCGGCACGGCCGATCTCTTGGTAGTAGTTCTCGATACTCCCCGGCATGCTGTAATGCACGACCCAGCGGACATTGCTCTTGTCGATACCCATCCCGAAAGCTACCGTGGCGCACACCACGTCCACCCGGTCGTTGATGAAATCGTTTTGGGCCTGTTCCCGTTGGGCGGGCAGGAGGCCGGCGTGGTAGGCGATCGCCTTGATATTATACATCGCCAACTCATCGGCCAGCTCGGTCGTATCGTTGCGGCGCATGCAATAGATGATACCGCTCTGCTCCCGGTGCCCCCGGATGAAATGGACGATGGCGGCGATCTTCTCTTTCTTGTTAAGCCCTCGGCGTACCGTGAGGGAGATGTTCGGGCGGTCGAATGACGATATGAACGTTTGGGGCTCGCGAAGCCGTAACTGCTCTAGGATATCCTTCCGGGTGATTTTATCGGCGGTAGCGGTCAGGGCCACGACCGGGACTTTCGGGAAACGTTCCTTCAATATCGCCAGTTGCGTGTATTCCGGACGGAAGTCATGCCCCCAATGCGATACGCAATGCGCCTCGTCGATAGCGATGAGCGAGATGTCCAGCCGGGGCAGGAACCAGTCCGCCTCCATCTTGATCCGTTCCGGGGAGATATACAATAATTTGATCTTGCCCTGCACGCAAAGTTGCTTCACCTGTTGTTGCTCCTCTTCCGGCATCATACTGTTCAACGCCGCCGCAGGGATGCCGTTGGCGATCAATCCCTCTACTTGATCCTTCATCAAGGCGATCAAGGGGGACACCACCAAAGCCGTACCCGGCAGATAGATAGCCGGTAGCTGAAAACAGATCGACTTGCCTCCACCCGTGGGCATCAGCACCAACGAGTCCTCTTTCTGTAAGATACGCTGTATGATGTCCGCCTGCAAGGGACGGAAGGAGGTATATCCGAAGAACTTTTTCAGTAGTAGTAATAATTCTTTCATATCGCTTTACGGGCATAAAAAGCGCAAAGATAGTTTATATCATAAAGTTTTACTACCTTTGCCCACATTATTTACATAACGAGCCGTGATGGCTCACCCTATTTTAGAATGACATTTGAAGATTTAGATTTGATAGAGCCGATACGTAAGGCTCTCGTGCAAGAAGGTTATACGACTCCAACACCTATACAATCAGAAGCGATTCCCATCGTTTCGCAAGGTTATGATTTATTGGGTTGCGCCCAGACAGGAACCGGTAAGACGGCGGCCTTCTCCATCCCGATTATCCAGCGGTTATATCTCCAGAAGAAGAAAGGTTACAAACGGGGTATCAAGGCATTGATCCTTACGCCTACCCGTGAGCTTGCCATCCAGATCGGAGAGAGCTTTGCCGCTTACGGCCGTTTCGCTGGATTACGCCATACGGTGATATTCGGGGGAGTAGGGCAAAAGCCCCAGACGGAAGCCTTGGAAAGAGGCATCGATATATTAATCGCTACGCCGGGACGTCTGCTGGACTTGATTGGACAAGGATTCATCCACTTGGATACCTTGGAGTATTTCGTCTTAGACGAAGCGGACCGTATGTTGGACATGGGCTTTATCCATGACATCAAGCGTATTTTACCGCTATTGCCCAAGAAACGCCAGTCCTTGTTCTTCTCCGCTACCATGCCCCCTGAGATCGAGCGCTTGGCAGGTACGATCTTGAGCGAGCCGCAAAAGGTGGAAGTAACCCCGGCCTCATCGACCGTGGACGCGATCGACCAATCCGTTTATTTCGTCGAGAAGGCCGAGAAGATCAACTTGCTGAAAAGCTTGTTGGAGAACCCGGAACTGGAATCCGTATTGATCTTTACCCGTACGAAACACGGGGCGGACAAGGTGGCCCGTGTCTTGTCGAAAGCGGAGATAGGGGCGGAGGCGATCCATGGCAACAAGAGCCAGACTGCCCGCCAGCGTGCCTTGACGAATTTCAAGGATCATACGACCCGTGTGCTGATCGCTACGGATATCGCCGCCCGTGGAATCGACGTGGATCATCTGACACACGTCATTAACTATGAGCTTCCTAACGTACCCGAGACTTATGTACATCGGATCGGGCGTACGGGTCGTGCGGGCCGTGAAGGTGTGGCGTTCTCTTTCTGCGACGCCGAGGAGGTACCTTTGTTGAAAGATATCCAGAAACTGATCGGCAAGGAAGTCCCCATAGCCGGTGGCCATATGTATGAGACCAAGGAGGTGAAAGCCGCCGTAGCCGAGAAGAAAGAAGCGATCAAGCAAGAGTCGAAACGCCGTAATATGTTCGGAAGCAAACGTGACGGTAGTTACTGGCGTAACAAGAAGCGTGCCGCCAATTCTTCTAAGTAATCTAAGTTGTTGTATTGTAACGACGTATAGTGTCAGTCCTTTCCATAGCATTGGCACAGTCGTGCCACGCCGGTGGCATAGCAGTGCCACAAGGATAGCAAGGGCGTGCCACAAGGATGGCACAGCTATGCCACCCGTATGGCATCCGGTTCGTCACCTAAGTATCCAAACAGTCCGCTTTAGCAAGCTGTTTGGCGCTATTACCCTATACTTTCTTTTAAAATGAGGTAATCTCTGGAATATTTCATTATTTTTGTGATTCAATTGTGAGTGAAACTTAAGGGTTGACGTTTGTGCTGATTGTAAAGGAGGACATAATATCTCGGATCAATAATGGCGATGCCAAAGCATTTGAACAATTATATACGACCTTCTACGTGTACTTGTGCGCCGTAGCGACTAAATATGTCTATAATTCGGAGGCGGCACGTGAGATCGTTAATGATGTTTTTATGAATGTATGGAATCACCATTCGGCGTTAATACATCCGGTAAACGCTTATTTAATTCGCTCGGTACGTAATTATTGCCTGAATTATTTAAGAGATAAACGTCAGCAAGAAGTCCCTTTATCAGATGTACAAGAAAGCTTATTGTCGATACAAGAGTTGCAAATCGACGCGGACCCCCATCCGTTGGCTTATCTGGAGAATAAGGAATTCGAGGAGAAAATCTATCGTGCCGTGGATTCCTTGCCCGCTAAATGCCGGGATATCTTCGTGCAATATCTTTACCATAACAAGACCTATGAGGAAATAGCGATAACAAATCATATCAGTTCCAGTACGGTACGAGTACAGATCAAGATCGGTTTGGCGAAGTTGCGTGAACTTTTAGGCGATCTTTACCCTCTTTTCTTACTTATATTTAATTTTTTCGAAAAATAATTGGAATCTCCTTAAACGGAATCTCTAAAACAGGTGTATATAATAGAAACCGGGTTGAAAACCGGCTCCTTTGTTAATATCATGGAAATAGAGAATAAACACATAGAAGATTTAATTTATAGCTACCTCATGGGAGATATATCCGAGGAGGGGCGAAATGAATTACTACAATGGTTGGAAACGGATGACGCTCATAAACAGTGCCTTTCCGAGATGGCAGATTGTTGGGCGACGGCGCATGTACCTTTGTTTGCCTCTGATATGAAAGCCGATTTCCAAAAACATTTCGGGGCACTTATCGATCCCGCTATTCCTTCTGAAAAGAATCATTGGCTAAATTTTCGGTTTTTAGGAAAAGTTGCCGCCTCGGTCTTGATCGTGGTATCGGTGGGAACTGCCTCTTATTATATAGGTACGAGACATAATCAGCCGAAATCTGCCGCCTTGGCTTATTTTGAGACGACAACTCCTATGGGAGCCCAAACGAAAGTCGTTTTGCCGGATCAATCCGTGGTTTGGGTCAACGCAGGTTCCACGTTGAGATATGGCAGTGATTTCAATACGAACGGACGTAGCGTACAATTGGATGGTGAGGCTTACTTCGAGATTACCCGGGATTCCCTTAAGCCTTTTATCGTAAAATCAAAGAAGTTGGATATCAAGGTTCTAGGAACTAGATTTAACGTAAAGGCTTACGGAATGGATGAAATGACCGATGTCACTCTGGTGTCGGGAAAAGTAAACGTGAGCTTGCGGGATGAGGTTGCCCATGCGGGCGATGTGACCTTGACTCCAAACCGGAAACTAAGCTTTAATAAGCAGACCAATAAGGTAAGAGTCAGTGAGGTGGATGCCAAGGATGCTCTCTCTTGGATGGACGGTAGCCTGAAATTCTCCGAGCAACCTTTCATGAGTATCGCCAAGGATTTGGAACGTAAGTTCAACGTGCGTATTCGTGTCGAGAGCGATCTTTTGAGAAAGGAAATCTTCTCCGGTAGCTTTACGAAAGATTATTCGTTGGATAAGATCCTTCGTGAGGTGGACGTGGATCATAAATATGTGTGGACTCGTTCGGGAGATGAGATTATTATAAAAGATAAGTAAAAACAAAAATACAAACCTTAATCCTAAGGTGTAAGTGTGGAAAATAGTATAAACGAGAAAATTATTTATTAAATCTAACTTTAATGGAAATGAACTATTTCAAGAAGACCGGTAAGATGATGGTAGCCGCATGTATGCTTGCGGGACTGCCGTTTATTCCCGGTACGGTTTCAGCGTCCGAACTTCAGACACAAATGATGTCTGTTCAAATGGAAAGTACGACATTAAAAGAACTTTTCGATTTGATCGAGGAAAAATTCAATTACACGTTCCTTATCCGTAACAATGACATCAATCTGAATGAGCGTATCTCAATCGACATGTCGAACCGCTCGGTCGAGGAGATTTTGACGACGGCGCTGAAAAATCAGCATGCTGATTTTGTTGTAAACAACAATAGGATTGTTGTTTACAAGTCATCTTCTAATCCAAATGAATTGAGAAACACGGAGAGAATGGTGGCGCAGCAGACGATTACGATTTCAGGTACCATTGTTGACGCGGTGACGGGTGAGCCGGTAATCGGCGCGAACGTGCTTGTGAAAGGCACTACGAACGGTACCAGTACCGATTTCGATGGAAAGTTTAGTTTGGAAGCTCCGGCCGGAGCTACTTTGGTCGTTTCTTACATCGGTTATGTGAACCATGAGGTTAAAGCGACTAGTGCTCCGATGACTATCCGTATCAAGGAAGACACTCAGAACCTTGAGGAGGTGGTTGTTGTTGGTTACGGCGTGCAAAAAAAGGAAAGCTTGACGGGTGCCATGCAGGTGGTGAGCAACGAGAAATTGTTGGATGCCACTAGCCCTACGGTCGAGAACTTATTGTCTGGTAAGGCTCCGGGCGTGCAGGTTACTTCGGGTGGTGGTCAGCCGGGCGCTGCCGGTAAGGTGGTGATCCGTGGTAAGTCTACGGTAAACGGTAGCACGGACCCTCTTTGGATCGTGGATGGCGTAATCGTCGGTACGGATGCGGGTAGCTTGAACCCGGCTGATATCGAATCCATGTCTATCTTGAAGGATGCCGCTTCAACCGCTATCTATGGTTCTCAAGGAGCGAACGGTGTTATCGTGGTGACTACGAAGAAAGGTAAGATCGGAAAAGCTACGATCAACGCTTCCGTAAAGATGGGTGTGAACCAGTTGCACCGTGGAAACATGAATATGATGAACGGCGAGGAATTATATGATTATTATAAATCTTTCGCTAATCAAGACGCCCTTCCGAGTTATTTTACGGAGGATTTGCGCAACCGTAACTTCGACTGGTGGAAAGAGGGTACGCATCTGGGCTTCGCTCAAGACTATAACGTATCTGTTTCCGGTGGCTCAGAGAAGATCAAGACGTATACATCCGTTGGTTACTATAATGAGGATGGTGCCGTGAAAGGATATGACTACAAGCGTTATAACTTGCGTTTCAATGTGGATTACCAAGCGACGGATTGGTTGACTATCAAACCTAAAGTATGGGCTACCCGTAGCGACGTGATGGACCAGCAGCAAGATCTAGGCGCTATCATGTACGTTAATTTCCCTTGGGACTCCCCGTATGACGAGAATGGCGACTTGATCCAGCAATACAGGCCGACCGATTGGGTGAATAGCGATGCTACAAATTACTTGTATGACCTGCAATGGAATTATGAGAAGAAAACTTCCTATGAGTTTATGGGAAACTTTGACTTCGATATCAAGTTTACCGATTGGTTGACTTTTGCGTCCGTGAATAGCTATAAATATAATAACATTCTTTTCAAAGGCTATAACGATCCTCGCTCTAAGGCAGGAGAGGCCGACAATGGATTGTTGCAAGATAAGACCACAACTTCTTATCGGGTATATAGCAACCAATTGCTTCGTTTTAATAAGGTGTTCGATAAACATTCCATCAATGCGATATTGGCTTATGAGTGGAACTCTTATACCCGGGAAATCAAGGATCAGACAGCGGCTAGTTTCGCTCCGGGTTTCTCCGTGGCAGATGTAGCGACAACTCCTAAGACAATAAAAGGATCGCAAGAGGAATGGGCTGTACAATCCTATTTGTTCAATGCCAATTATGCGTATGACAATCGTTATTTATTGTCTTTCTCTTTCCGCCGAGATGGTGCCTCAAACTTTGGTGAGGATGCTAAATATGGTAATTTCTTCTCTGTTAGTGGTGGTTGGAATATCCATCAGGAGGAATTTTTCAAGGCAAAGGATTGGGTACAGCAATTGAAGTTGCGCGCTAGCTATGGTTCTGTAGGTAATCGTCCTACTGAGCTGTATTCGCAGTATACTTTGTATGCTATGTCTACGGGATACAACGGTGATCCGGGTGCGGTAATTGCTCAAAAAGAAAATAAGAACTTGACATGGGAGAAAACCTATACGGCGGGTGTAGGTATCGACGCTATCTTGTTCGATCGTCTGACTATTAATTTGGATTATTACAATAAGAAAACAACCGATTTGCTTTATAAAGTGCCTCTGCCCGGTGTGACAGGTATCACGGGTATCTATCGTAACGTTGGTTCTGTTAAGAATAATGGTTTCGAGGTTTCATTAGGTGTGGACATCTTGAAAGGTGGTGATTGGAATTGGAGCGTTGCCGCTAACTTGGGCTTGAACCGTAATAAGATCACAGAATTGTATGGTGGTAAGAGCGAGATTATTACTGCCAACGCAGGAACAAGCTATTACATCTATATGGATAAGATCTTGACTCCGGGTCAGGATGTGGATACTTGGTATGGAACTGAATGGGCTGGCGTAGATCCGCAAACAGGAGCTCCGTTGTGGTATACAACAAATGAGAAAGGAGAACGCATAACAACTTCTGATTATAGCGAGGCTTCCAAGCACCAGACTATATTAGGAAAATTAAGCCCTGACTTCTACGGTGGTTTCTCTACAAATCTATCTTGGAAGAATATCGATTTATCCGCAGTCTTCGGTTATTCGGTAGGAGGTGAGATTTACAATTATGACCGTTCTATGTATGATAGTGATGGTGCTTATGTAAACTATAATCAAATGAATTTAAGGGATGATTGGAATCGCTGGGAAAAACCGGGCGATATCGCTACCCATCCAAAAGCTGAATATGGTAATAAGAGCCAATCCAGCAAGGGATCTTCCCGTTACTTGGAGGATGCGAGCTATTTACGTTTGCGTAGCTTGACATTAGGCTATACGTTACCTTGGAAGATCCAATATGTAGACAATGTCCGTCTTTCTTTCTCGGGTGAGAACTTGTTTGTTCTTTCGGGTTTCTCTGGAGTGGATCCGGAACTTCCTGCTGAGGTAGGAAGCCAATACAAGGCTGGTTCGGTTGGTGTGGCCATTTCTCCGTACCCACAAGCCCGTAAATTTATGTTTGGTTTAAATGTTACATTTTAATTAAAGGAATAAGAATGAAAAAAATAGCTATAGTGGCTCTTGCGGCAGCGGCCACATTTATAACAAGCTGTGATATCGAACGTATGCCTTATGATAAGTATACGGAGGACAAGATCATGGAAGATAAGGATGCTGCGGTTGATGTCTTATTAAACGGTTGCTACGCTAAATTGAAAACTGCATCTGAGCATTTACACTATTGTGGAGAGTTCCCCGGGGATAACGTTTGCAAGGATAAGCCGACCACAAATCCATTCGGTACTTACTTTACTTATCAGCATACCGTTAATAATGGTGGGCTTTCTACGGTTTGGAACAGTGCTTATAATATCATCTCGCAGACAAGTTCTTTAATGAACCTTAATTCCGCAACTGTTTCAATAAATCGCTTGTTGGACTCAAAATTGTCATTATGGTGTCTTGAGGCTTTATTTGAATGCTGTATTTCTCGTGATAAGCCATTTCATCCCCTTACCCCACCAAGCGACTTGAGGCAATACGCAGTTGAAAACCGACAAGAAATATGAATTAGCCAAAGTCTGTATTGAATAACTCTCCGTAAGCTTGATTGTCTGTGTATATATTCAGTATAAACTGCCTAGACGTTCTAATCCATTTGGCAGGTACTGTGATGAACTTGAACACAAATGCTTTGATGCGACTTGTTGATTTGAGTCCGAACTTTTTCACTTCAAGCCTCTCCATGATGAATTTGTAGAAGTTGCGTACAAGTGCTGTGAGAAGAAGGAATACAGTGTTTTCTGCCATAAAGGATTTGGGCAATCTGTCCCACCCGAAACCATTGTTCATATCATCGAAGATACGTTCCTTACCTCCACGAAGTTTATAGAACTCGACAATTTCTCTTGTTGAAGATTCATAGTCGTTAGTCAGGATACAACGGTATGTGTATTCTCCTTCCCAAA
>OFMX01000088.1_pt1 | contig 89113 bp, 63 predicted proteins | sample 1541901 | NCBI WGS metagenome assembly OFMX01 (sample SAMN04209222, study PRJEB22552) | human gut metagenome | biome: gut; material: feces | host: Homo sapiens | place: USA: Oklahoma | reverse complement strand
TGGTCCTTGTTCTGGTCCTTGTTCTGGTCCTTGTTCTGGTCCTTGTTCTGGTCCTTGTTCTGGTCCTTGTTCTGGTCCTTGTTCTGGTCCTGTTGTTTTTTCTTCTCTTCTTCCAATTTCTTCTTTAATTCTTCCAGCTGCCGGCGGTATTCGTCCAGGGATTGATCATAACGGAGCATTTCCTCCTTGTTGGCCGCTGCTCCTTCATGGGAACCATAGGCAGAGAGCGCGTCGTCGAAACGTTTGACGGCCTCCTTAACATGTTTTTTCGCAACGGGTATTTTTGCCAGCCGGGCGTCAATTTCCTTAATTTGGTCGTCAATGGAAGAGGGCCGGGCTTGCTGCTGTTCCCCTTCCGGCCTGGAGAAAGTCATGGTTTTGCGGGCCTGGGCGGCTTCCAGGTTGCCAAGGTTGAAGTGGGAATCCGCCTGGAGGACTGGTTTGGGAGAAAGGAGCGCCTGGGAGAAAGCTTCTGCGGCTTCTTTGGGGTTATCCGCTTTTTGTTCCAGGCATCCTTTGGCGAATTCCAAGGCCTGGCGTGTTTCTTCCGCCAGGTCGGGAACAGCGAGCATTTCATCAATGGATTTGACGGCTTCTTCCGTTTTTCCCGTCCGGATCAAATCCGTGACATTGTCCAGGGCGTGCGTGTCCGCCTGCGCTTCCGGGCCCAGCAGCCCAACGCAGAATAACGCCGCAACAGTCAGAGCTGTCATACCGCGGCGTCCGGAACGGCGGAAGGAGCGCCAGCGTGTTCCCGCCAGAAGGGTGAGGAGCAGGCAGATGAGGGCCGGAACGGCAAAGATGATATAGCGGTCATTCGGCACGCGGCGCACTTCTTCCTTGCCTTCCGTGGTATCCAGACGGTCCGCGATATCCTTGACGAAGCGGTTCAGCGCCGCTCCGTCGGAGAGTTGGACATATTGGCCTTCCGTTTGCCTGGCCAGGTATTGCAGGCTTTCCGGATTGAGCTTGGAGACGACGTGCTGGCCGCGACGGTCCCGGTACAGGCCGGAGGGGGATTGCTCATCCGGAATAGTGGTGCCGATGGTTGTGCCGATGCCCGCCGTCACGATGATAAGCTGGTGCTGCCGTGCGGCTTCCGCAGTCTTATAGGTGATGTTGACGGTGTCTTCCCCGTCACTGAGGATGACGAGGGCGTTTTTGGCGTCCGCTTCCTTGTCCCGTTTGAAGGTTTGAAGGGCCAGCCGCACAACGTTTTCCAGGTTGGTTCCCCCTTGGGAGACCCAGCCGAATTGAAGTTGTTCAATGGTTTCTTTTAATGCGTTATGGTCATGGGTAAGGGGCATGAGCAGGACGGCGTCCCCGGAGAAGATGATGATGCCGAAGTTGTCCCCCGGCAGGGCGTCCAGCAGGTCGTAAGCGGCGGTTTTCGCCCTTCCCAGGCGGGTCGGGGAGGCATCCTTGCTGAGCATGGAGCGGGAGCAGTCAATAGCAATGAGGATGTTGCGCGATTTGGGGATTTCCTTTACCTCCGTGTAGCCGTCCACCGGACGCGCCATGGAGAGGATGGCGAAGATGGACGCCAGCACGGCAAAAATGACGGGGAGCACCCGGTGCCAGGTGGCCGGAGCGTGAACCAGTTCCCGCCGGTATTCCGGCGAGACGAGCACTTCCCATTTTCTGGAACGGCGGCGCCACAGCCACCAGGCCGCCGCCGCGAGCAGGGCCGGGAGAATGAGCGCGTACAGAACGTTGGGATAAAGGAAAGTCATGACGGGTGAAGATCGTATTACGGGGCGGGGGTCGGTTTGAGCACTTGCAGGGAGAGGCCCAGAAGCGCCAGCGCGGCTCCCGTTACAAGGAAGTACATGAAGTATTCTTCAATGTGGCGGACGGTTTGCACTTTGGCTTCGCTTTTTTCCAGCTTGCCGATGGAGGTGAACGCTTTATTGAAGGAGGCCATATTGGTGGCCCGGAAGTGTTCTCCGCCCGTGAGCTGGGCTATTTTCCGCAGGGTGGGTTCGTCAAATTCACTTTGCACCACCATGCCGTTCGCCAGGGTTCCTTCTTCCGTGCCTACGGCAATGGTATAAATTTTGATACCCAGCTTGGCCGCGTTTTCCGCCGCTACCAGCGGGGATATCTGGCCGGAGTTGGAGGCGCCATCCGTCACCAGGATGATGATTTTTGATTTGGTGTCCTTACGGTCGTCCAGCCGGGTGGCCGCCGCCGCAATGGCGGAGCCGATGGCCGTGCCGTCCGCCTGGATCATGCGCGGATGGAAATCCCGGATGATGCTGTTGACCAGGGCGTGGTCCAGCGTGAGCGGACAGAAGGATTTTGTTTTTCCGGCAAATCCCACGATGCCGATGCGGTCGTCCGGACGGCTGTCAACAAATTGGGTGATGACGTGTTTGGCTGCTACCAGCCGGTTGATGGGCATTCGGTTGAGAACCATGTCCGGTGTTTCCATGGAGTAGGAAAGGTCAAAGGCGATCATGATGTCGATGCCGTTGACTGTCCGGAAGGTTTTGTCTTCCACGTGCTGGGGGCGCGCCAGGGCGATGGCGATGGCGGCAGCCGCCAGAACGAAGCAAAGGGCGCCTATTTTCCCAGCCAGGGATTGCGGCGCGCGCGCCAGGGAAGCGATGAAGCGTACGGTGGGGTAGGTGATGGAGCCTTCCGCCCCGCGCCTGCGGCGGAGGATGATGAGGCACAAGATGAAGGGTAAGGCATAAAGCCATTCAGGTTGTGCAAATTGGAAGTGTTCCGTCATGGTATGCTAGCGTTGGTTGAAGCGGGGTGAAGATTTTTTGACGACAAGGTCCGTTTCTTCCTTCGTCCGGTGGGCGTCCGCTTCTATATCATTGATGAGTTGGACCGTGGCGTCCGCCAATTCGTTGACCATGGAATCGTTTTCCGGGGTGTCCGGTTCATATTTGAGAGAAGCCATGCGGTCCAGCAGATCGCGCGTGGGGGCCTGGAGTTCGGAAGGCAGCGCGGTGAGCGCGTCCGCCCGGCGGTTGAATTCCTGCTGGGTTTCATATAGCGCCGGGTCTTTGGTTTCTCCTACCAGATATTTGCGGAGGATCAGGGAAAATTCCACGGCGGCCTGCCTGAGGGAGGGATGCGTGTTCCGGAGCATTGAGATGTCCCGGATAGCGGTTTCCGACGGGCTGAGCGGCGCGGCGGGGATGCGTCCCTTCCTGCGGATGAGCACAATGACGGCGATAGCAACGGCCAGAAGGATGGAGGCCAAAATAATCCAGATGCCCCACGCATCCCAAAAGCCCGCTTGGAAGTAGGCATCCGGGGATTGTGTTTCCATCAGGGAGGGAAACGCCGGCGGTTCCGGAATTGCCGTGGGTGGGGACTGAAAAGTGGCGGGGGTTGGCATGTCTGGCGGAGAAGAGGATTAGCGTGAAAATTTACGGGATCTTCTGGCAAAAAGGGCCCGGAGGGGAGGCATGAAGTTGTCCGTGGTCTGCAAGTCCAGGAAGTCGATGCCCAGGCGGCGGAAATCCTGCGTCCATTTCTCGCGGTGCAGATGCACGGCGTTGGCGTGGGTTTCCCGGACATCCTGACGGGAAAGGTTCAGGAACATGCTTTTGCCAGTTTCCGGATCTTTCAGGATGACGCGTCCGGCATCCGGCAGATGCAGTTCCATCGGGTCTGCGATGCGGATGGGGATGAAGTCATGCTTGAAGTTGATCTGCCCCAGGGCAGCTTTGTTGTTTTCGCCCCAGAAGTCACTGATCATAATGACCATGGCCGCTTTTTTCTGGGAAAGGACAAGTTGCCGGGCTACATCGGAAATGTTCTGGTCGGTTCCATCGTTTTTACTGGCTACGATTTCGCGGACGATGCGCAGGGTCTGCTTGACTCCCTTGGCCGGGGGGATGTAATGGGAGTGGCTGTTCCCGTAGATGAGGAGGCCGCATTTGTCTCCACTCTGGGCAGCGCTGTAGGCGAGCACTGCCGCTACTTCCGCCGCATAGTCCAGTTTGGAGACGCGGGCCGCGGAGGAGGCGTAGTGCATGGAGCCGCTGACGTCCACCGCCAGAATGACGGCCTGTTCCCGTTCCTCCCGGAAACGGCGGACAAAAGGGGAGTTCATCCTGGCCGTTACCTTCCAGTCAATGAAGCGGGGGTCGTCTCCCGGCATGTATTCCCGGAAGTCGTCAAAGTCCAGCCCCTGTCCGCGGAAGCCGGACTGGTATTGCCCGGCGAAGTTTTCCGTGGCCAGATGCCTGGCGCGCAGTTCAATGCGGCGTACGCGCTTGAGAATGTCTGAGGCTTTATCCATGAAATGATTTTCCCTGTTTGGGTTCAATCAGGTTCCGGCAAGGCGCCCCTTGGGGCCTGAAGGATAAGGGCGGGCGCGGAAGCGTCCGCCTTCCTGCCGTCACGGCACGGGGACTTTCGTCAGGATGTGGTCGATGACGTCGTCCGTGGAAATGTTTTCCGCTTCAGCCTCATAAGAGAGCAGGATGCGGTGGCGCAGGATATCGTGGGCCAAGTCCTTGATGTCCTGTGGAGTGACGAAGGAACGATGGTGCATGAAGGCATTGGCGCGGGCCGCCAGAGCCAGGTTGATGGTAGCGCGGGGAGATGCCCCCGCGCGGATGAGACCGCGCAACTTCACGTCCACCGTTTCCGGGAAACGGGTGGCGCGCACCAGATCCACGATGTAGCCGCGCACGGCGTCGTCAATATAAATCTGGTTTACCAAGTCGCGGGAGGCCGCCACCTGTTCCGGCGTGGTGACCGGGGAGGTTTCCGGCGGTTTGGCGGAGCTGGCCATGAGGTCCAGCACCTGGAGTTCTTCTTCGCGCGTGGGGTAGGTGACCAGCACCTTGAAGAGGAAACGGTCAAGCTGGGCTTCCGGGAGCTGGTAGGTGCCCTCCTGGTCAATCGGGTTTTGCGTGGCAAGCACCAGGAAGGGGTCCGGCAGACGGTAGGTGGTTTCACCCAGGGTTACCTGGCGTTCCTGCATGGCTTCCAGCAGGGCGGATTGCACTTTGGCCGGGGCGCGGTTGATTTCATCCGCCAAAATGAGATTGGCGAAGATCGGGCCTTTTTTGGCTGTGAACTGCCTTTCTTCCGGATTATAGATCATTGTGCCCAGCAAATCCGCCGGAAGAAGATCCGGCGTAAACTGGATGCGGGCAAACTGTGCATGCAGCGTGCCCGCCATGGCTTTTACGGAGAGCGTCTTGGCAAGGCCGGGCACGCCTTCCAGCAGGACGTGGCCCTTGCAGAGGAGACTGAGGATTAGTCTGTCCACGAGCGCCTGCTGGCCGATGACCACCTTGCCGACTTCCGTTCTGAGAGCAGAAATCCACGATGAGTTCGCGGCGATAATTTCGTTGAATTCTCGGGTGTCCATGATTCTGATAGCGGGTGAGACAGTATGCCGGGCACTTACGTTGAAAAAATCCTATTATTTCCCAAGAGCAAATCCGGTTTTCAACAGGAGGTCTTCCCGGAAATGGGGAGCCATCATCTGAAAGCCCACGGGAAGTTCCATGCCGCTTTCCCTGACGGTTCCGCAGGGAATGGACATGGCGGGGAGGCCGGCCAGGTTGGCGGGGATCGTGTAGATGTCCGCCAGATAGGTCTGGAGGTGATCCAGCGCGGAATCTCCGATTTTGGGAGCGGGAGCGGGAGAGGTGGGGCCTACGATGATATCCGCCCTGGAAAAGGCTTCCGCGAAATCTCTGGCGACCAGGGAGCGGACTTTTTGAGCGCGGGAGTAGTAAGCGTCATAGTAACCGGAGCTGAGCACGTAGGTGCCCAGGATGATGCGGCGCTTGACTTCCGGCCCGAACCCCTCTTCACGGGTGCGTGAGAAGAGTTCCACCAGTCCGGCGGCATCTTCCGCCCTCTTTCCGTAGCGCACGCCGTCAAACCGGGAGAGGTTGGAAGACGCTTCCGCGCAGGCGATGATGTAGTAGGCAGCGACGACGGCATCCGCGTGGGGCAGGTTGACTTCCACCAGCTCCGCACCCAGGTTTTCCAGTTGTTTCACGGTGTTTTGCACAGCCTCGGAAATGCCCGGATGGTTGCCGGAGGTAAAGTATTCCGAAGGGATGCCCACTTTCAGCCCTTTGACGTCGCGGCCCAGCGCAGCTTCAAAGTCCGGCACGGGGCAGTTTGCGGATGTGGAGTCTTTCCGGTCGTGTCCGGAGATTGCCTGGAGCAGGATGGCTGCGTCTTCCACTGTTTGGGTCATGGGGCCGATCTGGTCCAGGGAAGAGGCGAATGCTACCAGCCCGTAGCGGGAAACGCGCCCGTAGGTAGGCTTGAGGCCCACGATGCCGCAGTGCCCGGCCGGCTGCCGGATGGAACCGCCCGTGTCGGAACCGAGTGCGGCAATGGCGGTAGCGGATGCGACGGCGGCGGCAGAGCCGCTGGAGGAGCCGCCGGGAATGCGGTCCGGGGCTTCCGGGTTGCGCGTGATGCCGTAAGCGGAGTTTTCTCCGCTGGCACCCATGGCGAATTCATCCATGTTCGTACGGCCCAGCGGGATGCCGCCCGCCTCCTTCAGCAGGCGGATGGAGGTGGCGTCATAAGGAGCGACATAAGGGGAAAGAAGGCGGGAGGCGCAGCGCGTCGGCTGGCCCAGGATATTGATGTTGTCCTTCACGGCGATGGGGATGCCGGCCAGGGGGCTGGAAATATCCGCTCCGGCCGCGGCGTGGAGGGCTGCTTCGCGGTCAAAGGAGATGTAGGCGTTGGTTGTCCGGTCCGCCTCAATGGCGTCCGCCGTCAGGTTGACCAGTTCGGCAGGGGAGAGTTCCTTGCGGCGCAGGCGGTCACGCCACTGGGCTAGGGTGCCTTGAATTTTTGACATGAGAAGGAAAGGGTAAAGACGGTTGAAAGGTGAAGGGAAAAGGAAGCGCGAGGATCAGGCGGATTCCACCACCTTGGGTGTGCGGAATTGCCCCTGGGACTGCTGAGGGGCATTGGAAAGGGCTTCTTCCTGGGTGAAGCCGGTTTCAGGAATGTCTTCGCGCATCACATCCATTGCCGGGAGAGGATGGTTCATGGGGGCGATGCCCGTGACATCGTAGGATTCCAGCTTGGTGATATAGGCCAGGACTTTGTCCAAATCCTTGGAGAAGAGCGCTGTTTCTTCCTCCGTCAGGTCAATGCGTGCCAGCTTGGCAATGTAGGCTACGTCTATTTGGGGCGTGCTCATGGTGTAATGTAGAAAAGATGCGGAAAAGAAGGGGGGCTGCCTACTGTTGTTCCAGCAGGCGGACGATCCAGCAGAAGGAAGCGGCGATGGCGCAGATCAGCAGGCCCAGCAGCATGAAGTTTTCTCGCAGTTCCCGCCTCATGTTGGTGGCGCGTCCGTCACGGGCCACTACGGCACGCAGTGCCCGGTTCTGGTTGCCCTCCCGAACGCGGTCGGGAGGCGGCATGGTATTGCGGTCCAGGCGCATGCGGGTCTGCTGGGACGGGCGTTTGAGAGAGGCTTCCAATTCCTGGATACGGCTCTCAATTTCCCGTGAGGCACGATCCAGTTCTGCCAGTTCGGAGGAACGGCGTTTGGTTTTTCTTTTAATCATGATGCGGAAGGGCTGAAAATCCAGATGAAAAAGAGGATGATGAGGGCAATCAGGAGCAGGGGAAGATGGAAGGAAAGGCCCTGGAGGAACTGGGTCATGAATTCTCGGGAGCTGATGCGCACTTTGCTGGAGCGGCGCACCCCGGTGAGCACTTTGGTATGCTGCATGCGCGCGCACTGCTGGACGGCATCCGCGAATTCCTCCTCGCAGCGGTCAATGACCTGCTGGCCCTGGCTGATGAGGTTGTCCGTATTTTCAATAGGCCATTCATCCGGGCGCACGGTGCTGAGCATTTTCAGGCTGCGCGTCAGCGCCATGTGGATTTGTTCCAGTTCATTGCTTTCCTGGCGGAGGCTTTCCACTTCCCGGCCGATGAGGTCTGCAGCGTTGACCATGCGGTCGCCCAGCTCATTTTGCTGGTCCATAAACCTGGCTTTGCGCATATGGCATTCTTCCAGGCGGCGGCGGGAGTTTTCCACTTCCTCCTTTTCTTTCCGCAATTGTTCCAGCCTCAGCTGGGCCTGTTCCATATCGGCGTCCACCTGGTCGTCTGCCTGGGAATTGTAACCGGGGTCGGCGTCCATGCGGCGGTATTGAGGGTGACTTGGTCTCATATGCGGAAAAAATAATGCGGGCCGGCGTAAGGGATTACAGCGTTTCCGGTCCTTTTTGCCGGAGCGGGGAATCCCTGCGCGTGCTATTATTTAACTTTCACAAAATAAATCAAGCCAAGAAGAAGACAGGGAAAGATTTTCCGGATGCGTTCCCGGCAGGGAATGCCGCCCTGTTTTTTCTCCCGGAGCCGTGCGTTCCGGATATCCGTGGGGCGACAGGACGCTCCGCTTTCCCGCAAAGGAGGGGGAGGTGCGCTTTTTTTATGGTCAAGGGCATGGATTTGCTGGTATGTAGGAAGCATGCAGTCTGACACGGTAGAATGTAAGCCGACCATGTGGTTTACCGGCAGGGCGGTTATCATGGCTCTCATGTTTCTGGGGTTCGGAGTGTATTTTTATTATGATGCTTCCACCGGATACCCTCAAAAAAACCTGGAGTTTTTCATGCACAAGGCGTTCGTGGACGCTGGAGCCGTGTTTGACCGTGAGGTGAGCGGGAAAGGGGCGTCCGCGGGGGACTGGGAGCGCATTGTTCTGGCGCGCACCGTGGATTTTCCAGAAGGCTACGAAATTCCTTCCGACGTGAATCGGAACGCGGTGCCGTGGCCTGACATTTTGGCGGATTACAGTCTGATGTCCACCCCCGGCAAGGGCTGGAGCGCTGCGTGGCAATCTTATTCCGGGGAAAAGCACTATCCCATCAAGCCGGTGGACCACCCGTATGACGCCTCCAAAATTTTTGAACAGTGGGTGGCCGGGTGCATTTGCCTGGCGCTTGCCATGGTGGCTCTGTTTTTCCTGGTGAGAACGCGCGGCAGGAAAATGTCCCTGAGCGGGAAAGAGGTGACGGCCGCCGGCGTGGTTTTCCGCGTGGATGACATTGCCCGTCTGGATTTGCGCAGATGGAAACTGAAGGGACTGGCCATAGCGACGCTGAAACCGGAATGCGGAGGAGCCCGAATCAGGCTGGACGGCCTGACTTACGGCGGCTTCCGGAAGGAGGATTCTCCCCATAACGCGGAAGATTTCATGAAGGCTCTTCTGTCTCTCTACAGAGGAGAAATAGTGGATTATGAAGAAATTCCTGATGCCGGCGGGCCGCCTGCCCGTCAGGAGGACGAGGAACGTGCCGTATGAGCGAATCCCTTCCACCGGAAAAGGGCGCCAATGACCGTGCGTTCGGCGTCGCCTGCTGGACGCTGGGTGGGCTGGCGTTTGTTCTGTTGCTGATGGTGGGCGTTTCTTTCAGCCTGTCTGTCCGTACCGTGGTGGTGGAAAAAGTGGTGGAGAAGCCTGTTCCCGTTCCGGCACGGGAGAAGCAGGAGCGTCCGGCCGGAGTCGTTGAGAATGGGGCGGCAGAGGAGACAGTGCATATGGCGGATGTTCCGGCACCCCCTTCTGAAAAGCCCCGTTCCGTGGAAGAAATGCTCCGGGAAGCCGATTTGTCAGATCCGGCTGCCGATTCTGTACCGGTGGCCGCGGCCGTTGCGGGAGGGGAGGACTCCGCTAGCGGGGCATCCCTTCCTGCTGAGGATCCGGACGAGGTCATGCCTCCCATGACGGAGGAAGTGGCAGAGCTTGTCAAGGCGGCTCGTTACGCCCAGATTGAAGGTGACCTCAAAGTAGCGGTCGTGAAGCTGGAGCAGGCCATGAGGCTGGAGCCGGATAATCCGGTGGTGCTTTATTATTATGGACTTACCTATGAATGGCTGAGGAATGCGGATAAGTCACGGGAGTTTTTTCTGAAAGTATATACCCAGCGGGAGAAGGCGGGGAAATATTTTGCGCGTGCGGCGCGGCACCTCCAGGCCGGCTTTTCCAGCCCGGCGGATTTGCGGGGGGATATGTCCTTCGGCACTATTCTGGAATACCGGGATCCGGAATGCCCCGCCGGGGAGCGCGTCAAGCTGATGGTGCCTATTCTGATGAAGGATGGCCTGAATGTCAGGCCGGAGGATTTGCGCGTCATTGTCCAGTTTTTTGACAAAGTCAATGGGAAGAAAGTGGAAAAGACGCACGCGCCCGAGCCTTCTTCCCGGTGCGTTACGGAACCCGCGGATTGGGCGGACGGTGAGGAAATCATGGAAATAACCTACTACATGCCTCCCCTGACGGAAGAAGAGACGATTGCTTATGGAAGCCTGAAATATTACGGATATACCGCTAAATTGTATTACAAGGGAGAACCGATGGATTGCCATGCTTCCCCTCCCGTGCTATTTTTACTGGAACAGATGAACCAGAGTTCCCCTTCCGGACTGCCCGAGATTTATGACGGCGGTTTGCTTCCCCCTGTAGAGGCGGCTCCGGTTTCTGAGTCTTATGAATCCCTTTTGCCTCCCTGATGCCTGATTTGTCCAATGTTTGATCTTCCCCACAACTTTGGCGATTACACGCTGGTGGCATTCATTGGCCGCACGCGCGGAGGAATTCTTTATCAGGCCATCCAGCAGGGCATGGACCGTTCCGTGTTTCTGGAGTTGCTGGATCCGGACAATCCGGAGGGGGTGGGCGTGGAGGATTTTCTGATGAAGGCCCGCACGCGCGCCGCCATTAATGCTCCGGTGCTGGGCACCGTCTATGAAGCGTCCCAGGCCCAGGGATACTGGTTCGTCACCAGCGAACAGCTGGGAGGCTCATCCCTCCAGTCCATGCTGGACCGCGGGCAGACCCTGTCCATGAAGGATTTGCTGAAAGTGATTGAAACGGTCGGCAACGTGTGCGGCAGGTATGAGCGTCTGCGGACCGCTTTCAATATCATGGAGCCGCGTCACATTTTCCTGGATGACAAGTCTGCCGTGCGGCTGATGAATACGGCCGTGCCCGGTGACTTTCACGAAGAAACATCCCGCGACCAGATGAAGCGCCTGGGCATCGGCCTGCCTCTTCTGGTGACTCCGGATGTGCCCGGAACCACGCGGATGCGCACCCTGCTGGAATGGATGAGGGAAGGGCAGAACGGAAAGCCGATGCAATGGGACCAGGTTATGGAGCTGGTTGCTGCGGTCCGCGAACAGCTGGGGCTTTCCCCTCGGGTTACCACCCACCGCTATACCGTCCCCGTGGAATCCCGCGGAAAAGCCGGAAAAAGGCTGCTTTGGGCCGGAACGGGCCTGCTGGGCGCGGGGATAGCCGCGGCTGCCGTTCTTCTTTTATTCCCCCGGGAGAAGGAAACCGTATCCCGTCCCCATGTTCCGGCTCCTAAACATTATCCGGATTTTTCCGCCAGCGATCATACGGAAGTCCGCGTAACTCTTCCCGGAGGAGGGGAACTGATTGTGGGAGCCCATGAAATTACCCTGGAATCCTACCGCCTGTTTTTGGACCAGTGGGCACGCCTCACTCCGGAGCTGAGGGAGGAATATTCCCACCCGGACCAGCCGGACAAGAGGTCTGCTTCCCATATTCCCCAGGACTGGGAGGCTATGTGGAAGGCGGCTTCCACGCCGGGAGGCAAATGGAAAGGCAGGAAAATAACACCCCGCTCTCCCGTCGTCAACGTCACTTTCTGGGATGCCTGGGCGTATGCGAGCTGGAAGCCCGTGGCCCCCGGAGAACCGCGCTACCGCCTGCCCGAGCGCGGGGAGTGGATGGCTCTGGGGAATATGCTGGAAACGGGTGAGAAGGGGGACAGGACGCTGGTGATTGACAGATACAGCAATGATCATGATTTAAAGACCGGCGTGTGCGGCATGGCTTCCGGCGTGATGGAATGGACTTCTTCCATGGAAAAGGATCCTGCGCGCGTGAAGGAGCCTCCGGGACCGGTGGCCTGCGGCGGAGACTGGAGGCAGCCCGGCATCTCCAACCGGGTGGAATACCTGCGCTCCCGCGGCGAAAGACGGGACAACCTGGGATTCAGAATCGTGCGGAATGCCCGCTGACCCGTTTAACGACAATACTTAACATACCAATACCATGAAACATATCCTTGCAATGCTGCTGGCCCTTCTGGGGGCGTCCGGGGCCCTGGCCCAGATTTACGTGAAAGTAGTTCCGGAAAAGAAGACGTTCCTCAGCGGGGAAGCCATGTACATGAGGCTGACCATTACCAACAATTCCGGCGTGCCGGTGGAATTGAAGAGCCGGGAATATTCCTCCTGGCTGGATATCCATGTGGAGCATTCCACTGCGGGGGCGGAACTCCCCCAGTCCAAGTTTGCCCTGTTTCCGCCTCTCAAGGTTCCTGCCGGCATGAGCGTTTCCCGCAAGATTGACCTGCGTCATTTCTATGACTTGTCCCGTGAGGGCAACTACCATGTGCAGGCCGTTGTAAAAATGCCCAACCAGAAGGACATGTTTGCTTCCCAGAAATCCCTGTTTGCCGTCCGGACGGGAACACCCATGTGGTCCCAGACCGTGGCCATTCCGTCCAGTGCCAAGCGGTGCACTTTTTCCATTTGCACTATTGCCGTGCGGGGAATCCAGAAATTGTATGTGCAGACGAAGGATCCGGATACGGGAGTGGCCTACAATGCCGTGTGCATCGGTGACTGGCTGGGGACCACGCGTCCGCAGTGCATGGTGGACGGCAAGGCGAATGTCCATGTTTTCTTCCCCACTACCCCCATGCTGAGCGCGTATTCCCGCATCAACTACCGGGGAACCATGGAAAAGCTGCAGTACTATAAAAAGGTGGTGGGAGCCCCCTCCATGGTCTTTCTTCCGGACGGAAGCGTACGTGTGACGGGAGCCGTCCATTATGATCCTACCGTGAAACCCAAGACGGTGCCGGATGCCGCTGATGTTCCCGGCATGTAAATCCGTCCTGTTTCGCCGGATGTGCCACGCAGGGGAAAAGGAAAGGCAAACGTACAGCTTCTTCCGTACCGGGAAAATAAAATGTTCCGGTATTTTCCTGAGCTATTTTTCCGGCTGGGGCGCGTTTTTCAGGATGTTTTGCACGCTTTTCTGCACAACGCTGATGGGCAGGGCGTAATTTTCCGCCCGGTTCACTCTGGCGATGTTCATGCCGATGAGTTCCCCCTTGAGATTGAGCAGCGGGCCACCCATCAGCGTGTACCGGGAAGGGGTGTCATGCTGGAGGACCATAGGGAAATCATCCCTGCGTTTGCTGAACCCGCCGCTGATCAGGTCATTGGAATCCTCAGGAGCGTTTCCTCCCAGGGCCTGGCGTCTGGAACCCAGCGTGATGGTGTAGGATAACCTTTTATCCTTGCGTTTGACTTCCAGTGTCACTCTTTCTCCAACTTTTTTCCTGGACAGAATGGGGGAAACGGCGTCCAGAGCAGTAACGGGCGTGCCGTCCACCGCCAGAATCTCATCTCCGGCCTTGGCTCCGGCTTGGGCGGCGGGGCCGTCCTTGGTAACTTCCTGAATGGTACAGGGGGTGCCGAAAACGACGCCCAGGTAGGCGGTGTCTCCGTTCGGGATGGGGCGCTGCTCCGCACTAAGGGTTCCCAGCTGGGGCCGTCTGGACGTACGGGTAGTGGAGCCGTTGCTGACTACCAGGGTTCCCATGGCGGCATCATTGCTGACGGGGCCGGGAGCGTGCAGCCCGGCGGCTTCCACTTTCACTACTGCGATGTCTGTGGACGGGTCCGAGCCAATTTCCCTGAACTGCCCATATTTGGAAGAACCTACCCGGATGGTCAGATCCCTGTAGGAATGGAGTTCCGAGGCTTTGGTGGCGATGTAGCCGTCCGGGCTCAGCACAATGCCGTAAATCACAACATCGTGACCGGAAAAGAAAACTGCGCTCAAGTCCTGAAGACGTTCGCGGATGGGCTCGATAGTTTTCAGAACGGCTTTCCCGTTGATTCTCTGTTCAAAATCCAGGCTTCCGTTATTTCCTTCCGCCAGAGCGGGGTGGAACAGGGCGAAAACCAGGGGAAACAGGCAGATGCAGAAAGGAAATTTCATGATGGCTGAGTGGAGAATGGCTGGCTGTCCTGTTCCGGTGACGGCGTCAGGGAGGTCTTTCCTTCCGCTGTCTCCTCCGTCAGAGCGTTGAAATCCTTCATGGGCACGTGAAGATTGTCTTCCAGACCGGAACCGACTCTGCTGTGAATGCCAATCAGCTTTCCATCCAGGTTGAAAAGAGGGCCGCCGGAATCCCCGCGAATCAGCTTGCAGTCCGTCTGAATGACGCCGTTCTTGAGGGAAACCACCCTCCCCAGGCGCACCATCGGGCCGCGTTTCCGGTCCAGCCCCCCGCCGTGCCCCAGCGCGAACACCCAGTCCCCCACACGAGGCATTTTTTCCGCTTTTTCCACGCAGGGCAGTTTTTTGTTCAATTGGGATGTGATTTTGGCTATGCCTGCGTCCGAATTGCTGTTTTGCGCCGTGGTTTTTCCTGGAAGGCGCGTTCCATCCGGCAGGATGATTTTGAGCGTGGTTCCTTTCTTGTCCACAACGTGGGCCGCTGAAAAGACCAGGCCTTTTTCCGAAACCAGGATGCCGGAGCCGCTGCCGTTGTTTAATTCAATGCAGACCAGGGCGGGAAGCACCCGGGGAAGCATTTGCTGAAGCTGGCGTTCAATCCGCTGCAAATCTTCTACGGATTGCGGGGTGGAAGCCAGAAGACCGGCTCCATCAGCGGACTGAGCCGGCGCTGGCGGGGCCAGCAGCGCCGTGCCGCAGAGAATAGCGGAAAAACAGGGATTCCGGAGAGCCGGGGTCATGATTGCCGGTGATTATTGTCCAGAGACGGAAGTTTCCGTCTTCTGTTGCTGATCCTCCTGTCCGCCGCCCACCAGGGAATCATGGTAATACACGCCGATAAACAGGCCTGCCAGCGTAATAAGGGTGATGAGGAGCTCTTTCATGCCGTCACAGCATAGAATGTGTATTCGCGTCTGACGAGAGAATTTCATTGATAAGCCGCATTTTGATGCAGTTCGGCAGAGCGGGGATGAATGCGGATGAGAAAATAGCCAAAATAAAGGTTGCTTTTTCCCGTGATAGGCGTATAAATCCCTCAGCGGCCGTTTCCGGTTCGCTGGCTCATTTCAAGCGGATGTAGCTCAGGGGTAGAGCGCAACCTTGCCAAGGTTGATGTCGTGGGTTCGAATCCCATCATCCGCTCCATTTTTTGCCTTTGGGGTTATTGTAAACCCCTCATTTTACAAGGCCTCCCTTGGTAGCAGATTGTGTGATATTCAGTCCTATTACATGGTTTTGTTATGCACTATGCTATACATCGACTTTCCGGTGCATAGCAGATTCAAAACCGCTAACACTACAACATTATGGCTGGAATTATCAAAAGAAAAGACACTTGGTACGCCTGTTTCCGAGTTGGAGGCAAACTCAAGGTTCGTACCACCGGCATCAAGATCACTCCCTTGGTTACTCCAGGTAAATCGAAGAACGCCGCCATGAAAGAAGCTGAACTTCAGGCGCGCATCATTGCAGAAGAGCTGGAGAAGGAAGCAAAAGGGGCACTTCTAAATGTCGATGTTATCGTTTCACTCGCCGGGAACAAGGCCAAGTCAGTCCTGCGAAACAAAAAATACATGCCCAGCGTCAAGGATCATCTGCATCAATGGCTGGCGAACCGTCCCAACCGACGTACCAATCTTCGTTACGGGAAGGCTATCCGGTGTTTTCTCGACTTTCTGGGACCCAAACAGGAAATGCCCCTGGACACGGTGACGGAGGCCCAAGCGCAAAGGTTCATGGAAAAATATTTGGAATTGCTGAGTTCCAAGACGGTAAGCATTTACCTATACGGTTTGAATGCGGCCTTTCAACAGGCAGTCAACGAACGGCTTTTTCCGTACAATCCTTTCAAGGGGGTGCGTCCTAACAAGATCAACCGTTCCGATGCTACCGAAAGGCGCGCTTTCACAGTCGAGGAAGCTCAACGCTTGACCGAAATCCTGCCGGGAGAATGGCCCGACATGATACGCGTCTGCCTTTATACGGGAGGCCAGCGTTTGGGCGACATCGCTACCCTCCAATGGAAGCAAATTGACATGGAGGGTGGAATCATTTCGATGACGACCCAAAAAACCAAGAGACACATGAACAAGCCCATCATCTTGCCTTTGAAGGAAGTTCTGGACAGACGACTTACCAACCGTGCGAGCAATTACGTATTTCCGGTAGCGGCAATGCGTCACGCGCAGGCGGATCATACGTCAAGTAAACTTTCCATCGAATTCAACGCTCTGCTGAAGAAATTCGGATACATTGAAAAGAATCCTCCAGCTGCGAAAGGAAACAGGCGGAGACTTGCCCCTCTGAGTTTCCACAGTCTGCGCGCAACGGCAGTTACTGTTCTGCGTCTGGCGAATGTTCCTGCGGACTTGTGCCGGTTCATTGTCGGGCATGACAGCGAGGTCATTGAACGCATCTACTTTCGTCCGGATGATGAAGTGATAGCTGAAGCCATGGAAAAACTAGCCCTGCCCTAAACAGGGTTTTCGGATCGGAACATGAAAATCAGCCCCGCATCGCAAAAGGACGCGAGGCTGATTTTTAATGGCGGATTTTGTGGTTACAGAGAATGTCAGGAACCGAAGTTCGACTTAGTCGCATGGGAAACAGACAGGACATAGGCATCCACATCTTCCACATTGTACTTGCGCACTCCCCCGTTGGGCTGCCTTGTCCTGATCTTTCCCGTTTCCATTCCACCGGCCAACAGGCGGCACATGTTGGACTTGGACATGTCATAACGCTTGGCGAGTGTCGCTTGACTGGCCCACACCACCTCTCCGGAGCCTCCCCCCTGCTGGAATAAAAGATCCAGCAAATGGTGGATTTGGCGGAGTTCTTCAAGGACATCTTCAGCGGCAATAAAAGTTCCAGATAATGTTTTCATGGTCATGAGAGTATTTCTACATGTTTCTTTCCATATATGGAAGGGTTCGCCGAATGAATTTTCCCCCCTCATGGAATGAATGGGAGGGAAACCTCCCTTACCTCATCTCCACGGCGGCACGTTCATCCACTTCCGCCGTCAGAAAATCCCGGGGTTGAATCTGGGGCTGGAGGAGGGCTTTCTCCATTTCCCTGTCGGATGCGTTGTAATGGCAAAAGGCCAGCCCTTCCGGATCGGCGGTTACTCTCCGGGTTCCATGCCTCATCTGCCAGTACCAGTGAATATCCGCCGCCTTGACGTCGCGTAAACGCACTAAATTCTTCTCTCCGCCGTCCGTCTGCGGCAGGTGCGCCGTGTCACGGCGGATGTCCCGCGGACCGTCCTTGCTCCATCTCCGGCGGAATTTCCAGGCTTTCAGCATGATCCGGGACACGTCGGGCGTTTTTGCCCCCACCTGTTCCAGAATGGCGCCGACACTCGTTCCGGGTCGGCAGTAGAGGTATTCGTCCACGTCCAGGAACGCGCACCAGTCCAGTTCCTTCCCCCAGCGGCGGATGAAGTCTTCATAGGCCTCCACCTGACCGTGGATGATTTGCCCCGTCTCCGGATCTCTCGGCTGCCACGGCACGATGCGCACCCGCTCCCTGCCGTACCGGGCCGCCAGACCGTCGAGCTTGTTTTTAATATCCTCGTCACTCAAATGTGCCGTCAGCCTTCCATATTCCTCTCCCCTCTTGCTGGTTCCGCTACGCTGCAACTGGCCCGCCTGGAAGACGGAATCAACCCTGCGGCTCCCAGTGCTGCCCGTGTTGTCGTAAATCACGACGCGGAAGGCTCCGGCCCGCAGGTGGAATTCGATCCAGTCGCGCAGCCAATAGTAGGATTCCCTGGGCAAGGCCACCGCACACACTCCCCAGCGCACCGGAGGAGCGGCCAAAGCCCTCTCCACCAAGTCAAAGGATTCCTGCCTCCTGCCGGGATTGCAGGCCGCCTTCCTGCGCAGGACGGCGGTATGGTGCAGGCGGTAGGGCCCCTCCTCCTTGTCACGGATGAATTGCTCTCTCCCCCATCGCTCCCATTGCAGGACAAGCTCCCGCTCCGTGAAGCGCAGGATAGTTGCCTTTTCCGGGAGTTTCACGCGGCAGCCGTTCACGCCCAGGATGCGGAAGTTGTCCGTCCAGTACGGATGTTCCAGTTCCACCAGGTATTCGGCGCTGGCCGGATCGTCCGTGATGGCCTCATGCAGGTTTTCCTCCATTTCCACCAGGGGATTGTTCAGGCTGACCGCTGGAGAGGGACGAACCATGAGAAATATCTCTTTTTCGATGTCGGAGAGGTCCCAGCCTCCGGAATGGCGGACAAGCTGCATCATCAGGGCATCGGCATCGTGTCCGTAGGCCCCGTGTTTCGGGTCCCGCCGGTCGGGGTAAAGCCCGGCAATCTTCGTCGGGTTCCGTTCGCACGCTATCAGACATTCCGCCGCTTCCCTGGTCAGTGTGTAGAAGAGCGGCCTGGCGGGTTTGGCGGGAGGTTCCGCGTACTGGATGCCGTTGCGCGTCGCCAGAATGCGGCACTCCCCCTGCTCATAGGAACAATGATGCGGGGAGAGCCGGGCATGCAATCGGTTGATGCGTTCCAGAAGTACGGAAGGGCACAGCAGTTCTTCCTTGGGAAAGACGAACAGGTCGTACGGAGATAGTTCAACTCCTCTTATCGTTTCAATCAGGTCGGAAACCTGGTTCTTGCCTGGATCGTGCCGGAGCGTGACGCGCCCCTGCCTGATCCAGTGTTCATAGCGCGGCAGGACGAGGGAGGAAAAGTTACCCTTCGTTATGCCCTTGACGGCGGCAAAGACATGGCAGTTTCCGTAAGGCTGGGACATGAAGAGGGAGAGCAGCCTGTCCAGGTTTTCCAGATGGCGTACGACCAGGCAAACGGCGATGGAGCTCTCCGGAGTATCGGATTCAGAGACAGCTTGAGCCCGTTGCGTCCTGGGCTTCTGGTAAAAGAGGTTGCTTTCCGCAATCCGGATGTTGAGCGTCCCCCGGGCGGCGGCCAGTTCCAGGGCGCGGTCCGGAGGCAACGGCGTATGGCAGAGGACATCCGCCACTTTTTTCCGGTGAACGGGAGGAACGACGAAAGCATGCAGCCCGGAGACGTAGAGGGAGTCCTTGCTCCGTTCCCTGCCGGGCTGGAAAGCGGAAAAACGCAGGGACGCTACCACTTTCCGGGGATCGTTGGGTGAATGGGCCTTGTGATGGAAGAGGCGCAGGAGATGCGTTTCCGGATGAGCGTTTAGTTCCTTTTCCAGGGCGGCGCGCAGAGTAGCAGCTTCCACCAGCGGCACGGCGTCACTTTCTCCAAAGATGAGGAAATCCTCCTTCTGCCAGTGGGGATCGGCCAGCATCCGGGCCAGAGAGGCACGAAGGGAGCGGATCTCCGGCAGGTCGCCATGGCGCCAGCCGGGGGCATAGGCATGCAGAAGAAGTTCTTCCGGTTCCGCATCATCCAGGCAGGAGGCGTCCTGCCTGGAAGGAAAGGCTTCCACGGCATACCCCAGCCGGAGGAAGTCTTTTTCACCTTCCAGGAGTTCTCCCGGCGTCTGGAGCAGCAGGCAATGAAGAGGCGTATTCATGGAGAGACAGGGAAACAATTCCCAACCTACCGCTTCTTTCCCGAAAAATCCATCAGGAAAATGGAAAAACAAAGAGGCTCCCGGATATTCCGGGAGCCTCTTACAATAAAATATGGATTCTTAATGAAAATTTCGTTTTTCCTTCATGGCAAAATCATAAAGAGTATTACATAATTCCTGGAATTGAATAGCACTGAGTCTTCTTTCATTATTATCTCCTATAGTTATAAGAAATTTATCATCAGGTATAATCTTTAATGAAAAATAAACTCCATTATTTGTATCTATACTAATTGGACCTTCATTTTCACTCATAAAAGAAATTAAAGATCCAGTATTTTTGTCAAAAAATGAACTTATAGGAGAAGACTGATCATAATCTTTTGCAGAACTCCACATTTTTTTCAAATAATCTTCCAGATCCTTAGATTCATTTTGACTGATTTTAATATATGAAATTCCTTTGAATCTTGGATCTACTTCCCAAAAAGATTCATAGACACTAAAACTCCATTCGTATAAACTACAGTTATTCCTTTCTATATTCTTCAGAGAAGTATGATTCGAACAACCAAGATTGAAAATAACGCATGTGATAATAAGTCTACAAAAAAATGCTTTAAAGATCATAACAATTTGTATTTTGATTTCTAAATAGTTTTAATTCATCAGGAGGAATTGGTAAGGACTGCCATGTCTTATACTTTGTATAATCACATTCATCTTTTGTAGGAAATTTACGGTTATACATCGAACGTCTTGCTTGTTTTTGTGCACATTCAAATCTATCTTCCCCTGTCTTATTACGGCAATCACCACAGTATGCAGCTCTCAATTCATTTTGCCAATAATCCGAACAAGTTTTAGGATGTCCCTTCGTACAGTAATCCAAGGCATGTGTATATTCATGCCGAATAGTACCTTTTACTGCACCCGGAGTATTATGAAAACGAATATTTACAGTTATTGATGACTCTTTAGGTGTAGGTGAAGAAACTAATGCGTAAGCTTTTACATCCTCATCAAAACAATCACATGCAAGAGTAATTTTACATTTATTTTTTTCAATTAAATCCAATACACTCTTCCCTCTTGATTTTTCAAATTGTGTTAATGCTTTTTGGCACTTTTCTAAAGATATATGTTCTCCTAAATAGTCAGTATCCATACTAACTCTATTATAAACAAAATTATATAAATTATTACCACCGTCCTCCACAATGGAATCTCTACCAATCCATCTGCCATCCATAGGATTGAGATAGCGGTAATTGTAATAAACCAATCCCATTTCGTCATCGGCATACTCGCTTGAGAAGCGGAACGGATTCTGTTCGGCAGCATTGCCCTCCATTTTGATTACGTTACCATAAGGACCGTATTCGTACAAGCCCCTTCTTCCCGCCTGGATTCCAAACAACGCCGTCGTGTTTTTCAACAAGTCATGCGTGCAGTACAGGTCTTCCTGGTAAGTTCCCGCTTCATCAAACAGGCTCATGGCAAGAATGCGTGTCGCTGAAGATTCCATCGGGTCCCACAGGTAGGTCTTGCGCAGGATAGGAGTTGCCTCCTCCGTTGTATCGGTGGCATCCAGCTCCGCAATTTGCAGGTAGTTGCGGTACAGGAAACGTTTACGTGCAACAAGGGCTTCCCCTTCGTACACGGATTTCTCCACACGTCTTCCCCGGTAGTCATAACGGCATTCCACACGCTTGTCACCTTGCGTGAAGCTTACCGCCTGATTCAAGGCATTGTAGGCAACTCTCCATTCTCCCGTGGCTGTCCTGATTTTCGTCTGGTTCCCGGCAGCATCATGTTCCGGAACGAACACAGCCTGCTCTCCTTCCCCTATGGAAGTATACTGGTTGAGTTCATTGGTTTCATACGCAGTGGGAACAGCCGTGCCTTCCCGGGACATTTCCCGGTTGCCGATATTGTCATAGGCGTAGCTGTAGGTTCCTCCACGGCTCATGGCATCGGCAGTCAGCTCTCCACGGTCATTATACGTGTAGGCATGTGTCAAATCGGGACTGGGTGTGTTGAAATAATCCTTTTTCGTCACGGGGCGTCCCAGGGAGTCATAGGTGTAATCAACCTTGGCCGGATAGTTCTGACCTCCCGGACGCAGATAATCCACTTTAATGACCAGGTCCCGCTTTTCTTCCCGTGTGTACCATCTCTTCAGCGTATTGGGATAGTTCAGCGTCTCCAGCAGACCGTTATTGGCATTGTAGCCATAGGTAAACGGAGTTGCGGCTTCATTGAGGGCAACGGTGGAAAGCCTTCCGGCATCATCGTAACCCAGTGCCGTCTGCTGAACAGTGGCATTGCCGTAGTCCAGGCTGTAACCGCCGTCCCTGCCCAGGCTGTCCTTCCGGTACGTCAGGATGCCTGGCGCCAGTCCCGCCGTTGTTTCCGCCTCCAGTTCATTGTACTGGTTGTAGGAGAATTCCCGGGTTCCGGCATCGTCCGTCACGCGGGTCATCTGCGCCAGATGGTTGTAGGTATAGACAATGCCAGGAGTTCCGTCACTGAACGTAACGGACGTGTTTACTCCCTTGGGCAAATCATATCCATAGGTCGTCCTCACTCCACGGGCATCCGTGGTGTTGGCAACCATGTTCAGGATATTGTAAGCCGTATCTTCATGGGTTCCATCCGGATAGGTTTTGCGCATCAGCAAACCGCCAGCCTTGTGGTAGGTCCAGGTGGTCGTGTCGCCGTCCGTCCGTTCCCTGGGATCGGTCGTGATGGTTTCACCACTTGTCCGGAACGTGCGCAGGCTGGTGAGATGGTCGGCATTGTCATAAGAGAAAACGGCCGGCTGAAGGGCCGTACCCCATTCTGCAATCTTTCTCCCCCTCATGTCATAGGCGTAACAGGAGGTATGCCCCAAAGCGTCCGTAATGACCGTAGGAGAGTCGATTGGTTCCCCATAAGCGTAAGTAGTGGCATTCCCCTCAGCATCTGTTACGCTGACTATCCGCCCGGAGACGTCCTGGACAGTTGTTGTCACATTGCCACGAGCATCCGTGGAGGCGAGAACAATGCCTGTTTCCGTGTAGCTGCGGGCAATACTTGTCGTTACTCCGGCATAATCAGTACGGGACACAGCCATGCCATCCACGATCAGGGAGCTTGCCGCAGTTTCACAACCCGGGATTTTGTTCTTGCTGATTCGCTTGGCATCTCCGGCATACTCCGTCCAGGAAACAGTTTCCTGCCCTCTCGGGTCAATAGAAACCGTCCTGTTTTCCAATGTCGCGGACAGGGAGGAAATCAAGACCTTTTCCGTGAGAGAATAGGTTGTTCCCTGGCTGTTGTTCATAGTCGTGGTCTTGATCCGGTAGATGCCGTCATCCCCCTGTTCAGCCGCATAGGAATAAATCGTGATGCGGGAATTGGTGGCATCGGGATGATCGTCCAGCTTCCATGTTTCCTTCGTTACATTGCCGAAGGCGTCGTATTCCTTCAAGGTTGGAGCCATGGCGGTAGCAGGCGTTCCCGCATCTACCTCCGTCTTGACAAGATACCCCCGTTCATCATACGTGAACCGGCTGTAATAGAAACTGCCCAAGGCGTTGGCTGTAGCCGTGCGGATGATTTCCCCATAACCGTTGGTGATTTCCCGGAACGTTGCTACCGGGTCTCCTTCTGGCTGAGGTTCCAATGTTACTTTCCGGATACCATCCTCAATGATGTCAATCCTGTGGGACAGTTCTTTCTGTCCCGTCCCTCCCTGGTAGAGAAGAGTACCGTCAGGGGCAGTCGTCCGAATCAGGGTTGCTCCATGGGGAAGCGTCGCCGTCGTCGTTAACCCGTCGTCGCTATAGGCGTAGGCCGTAATCCTTCCAAGTTCATCCGTCTCAGAGTTGACGCGCCCCAGAACGTCATAAGTCGTCCGGCGCACAGTGCTCATGGCTCCAATGTCCTTTCTCTCCTCAACCGCACGCCCCAGGGCATCCCTCGTATAGGAGATGATGGTTTCAGGGGTAGTCTCCGTCGCGGAGCGGATCATTTCCACCAGCCGCCTTGCGCTGTCATAGCCGTAGCTGGTCAGGATGCCGTCTTCGTCTTTTTCCCATAGGGGACGCCCGTCGCACATCAGTTCCCGTTCCGTTATTCGTCCGTTGCCGCGCGTCTTCCTGATCCAGCGGTTCTGAAGGTCGAACTCGTAGTCGGCGCTGTCCAGCAGCGACCAAGTTCCATCCGTCAGCAGGATGTATTCCTCCGTCCTGACCGTGTTGCCTTCCGCCGAGATGAAGGACACCACTCGGCGGCTCTGCCCCGGTACGGGCGCTCCGTCGATTTGCGTTTCCTCCGTCACGGTATAGGCCGCTCCATGCCAGATTGTAAGTTCGTAAGAATAAACCCTCTGTACGCCGTCAATACCCTGGCGCATCTTGAGGCGTCCCCTGGCATACGGATTGGGCGCGGAGGCCAGCCATGTTTCCGTCACTTCCAGCCGCGTTCCTTCAGCTCCAAGTGCGGTCGTCCTTTCTTCCACGCGCCTGACGTCGTTTTCTTCCGTATAGGTATAAAGCGTCTGGCTCAACTGCACGTCCGCCTTGTTCTTTTGCCGAAGTATGGTGGTCACTTCTGCGGGATCGTGATCGTTGAACTTCGCTTCGCAGTAGGTCGTCTTCACTCTCTTTTCCGCAAAGCCTTTATACGGTGTGGAAACGAGAGTCTGGCGGCCCAGACGATCCTGTTCATACTTGACTTCGGAACCGTCCGGACGCGTTTCTTTCGTCAGAACCCCGTTGGCGGAATATTCATAAGAAGTCGTGCGGGCCATGCCGGAACCGTAGCCTTCCGTTCTGCTCATCAGCAGATTACCTTGCGGGGTGGATTTGTAGCTCTCCATCAGGCTGGAAACCGCCATTCCTTCTTCCCCCATCCGCACTTCCGTCAGCAGGTTCCATTCCTTTTCGGAGGCCTCCGTGCGTGTCCTGACCGTATGAATAGCGGAGTCTCCCGTGCCCTTGCCCAGGCACCATACCTCTCCATTCTTCCACCAGGTTGTGACAAAATCATTCCTTCCGGGCGTTCTTTCCGTCACGCTCGCCTTGTCCCCTTCTTCATTGCGGGCAAAAACAAAGCGCTTGAACGGCTCTCCCGTCACGGCATAAAGCCCCGTCGTCTCATCCTTGGCCCCCACCTGGGAAGGAAGGTACAGGGCCAGCGTATAGCCTGCTTCCGTCACGTCCTGCACGCTGGCAAGGCCGTCTGAAATATTGCTCACCTGCCGCAGGGAACCATCTTCCGCATACACCACATCCATGAAAGCATGAAAATCCGCTTCCGTGAGCTGCTGACCGCTGGATGCCGTAAAACGCACGGGATCTCCCGTTTCTACGGAATAGACCACCTTGCTTCCATTGGCTTCCGCCACTTCAATGTAAACCGGATTGGAAACAACCGGTGTAAAATCTTCTCCCAGCATCCGGGCGCGGTTGGTCAGGCGCGTGTTGTAGCCGATGTTGCCCACGCTGCCGTTGTCTTCTTCCCCCTGGGTGATGAAGTAATAGGCCAGCAGGGAACCTTTCTGAACAGCTACCATGCAGTTGTTGCTCAAGCCTTTCGTGGGTTTGAGCAATTTGCTGTGCAGCACATGGCGGAACAACAGGGCGGAGGGGGACCAGAGGCGTTCTGTAAATTCCTCCTCTACGATTTCAATCTGGCCTCCGGGTACGCCGGGCAATCCCCGGAACAGGCCAAAGTTGCACTGCCAGTACATGCTTTCCTGGGAGGCATCCGCCGCCACGTTCGTTCCTGCGGAGGAGCCGGACACCGTGGAGCGGGCCAGCCGGGAGGACATGCGGGCGGAGGATGGGGAGGAACTGGGGCTGGTTCCCCCGCTGGGGGCGTCCGGGTCCTCACAAACTTCCTTGCCGTCACATCCCTTCTTGCACACCACCGGCTTGTTTTCTGCGGGCACGATGTCGTAGAGCTCCACCTGGACTCCGTTCAGATAGGAGTCGAAGCGCGAGACGTTGCCGGATTCCGGCTTGTAGTCGATGTTGGTGTGGGAAAGGAAGGCCTGGTGCCATCCCGCTTCCAGTTCCACGGTGACAGGATCGGATTCCCGGTATTGTCCCGGATCGGCAATGCTGGCTGTCTGGCCTCCCAGCGTGAAATAGCCGTAATCATCCGCGCCGATTTTGATTTCATAAGAGCCTGCGGTTTCAATTTTGATGTAGCCGTCCCAAAGGGTGGTTTTTTCGGGAGCGGGAGCTTCCACATTCAAATGGGGCTGGTCGCCTTTCAGTTGGCCTTCCCATTTGTCCAGGGGAAATTCCGCTTCAAGTAAAGTAACAGGGGTATTCATGATTTTAATTTAATTTGTTGATGTTGATATGATGGTGCAGCCGCCCTGGAAAATGCCCGGAAGGCTGGCGGCTGCCAAGGACCTTTCCGGGAGAAATAAACAGAAAAAAAAGTGCAGTGGGTTATCTCCCTCGGCAATTCATGGGGTGTGATAGCATAACGTTGGATATTTTGTAAAATAATGGATTTTTTGTATTGTCTGAATAATTGATGATCTTTACTTTACAGGCAAACATCCGAACACGTTATGCTATCGCACATTTATACCTATGCCTCTTTGCAGGGCATCAGGAAGACGGTCTTGTTGTCCAGGCGCGTGGCGCCCAGGGCAGCTTTCACGGTGATCTGTTCGCGCACGTCCACGTATTCGGAACGGGCCTCCACGCGGAACTGCGCGTCCCGCCACACCCCGAACTTGACGCGTGAGCGCAGCCACGCGCAACAGAGCCGGTTGCCCTGTTCATCAATGGGTAACATGTTGGTCACCAGGAATTTCACCTTCAAAAACTCGTTGACTTCCCCATTAGTCAGGGAGGAAAAGCCGTAGTTCCTGTTTTGTGTTTGTTCCATGAGCAACATATCCATGTGCTGCTTGGGGGAAATAGCCACCACAATGTCGTCCCCCTTTCCGGCGCGCCAGGCGTTGATGATCTGGTAACGGCACTTCAGTTCGGCAATCTTGTCGATGATCATACCCGCAACTGTCCTGGTGCCTTTGGCGACAAAATCCACCGGGATCACCTGGAAAGAATTTTCCGACGTGTCGATGGCCTCCACCGTGGAACCGTCATCTCCCGTGTAATTGATTCCAAAAATTCCGCCGCAAATGCCGTCCTCCTGGGTGCGGATGCGATAGGTGTTGTCCGTGTCCTCCGTCACGCCCAGAATCACCTCGTCGTGCATCCGGGAGAGGGCGTTGCGCTGCTCACCCATCACTTCCGCGGCCCGCAGGTCCAGCGTGTCCATTTCCAGCTTGTCGTCCTCGGAGAGAGGAATGGAATCGTAAAACTTGCGCGGCTTGATGTGCCGCTTGCCAAAATCCATTTCGCTCCATTCGATCTTTAAGAGGCGCCCCGTATATTCCTTCATCTTCGTCTTGCCGTGGAAGGGCAGTTCCACGCTCTTGCCCCGGCAGTTGGGGTGGAGGGTGACGAAGGGCTTGATGAGTTCCATATCCTGCTGGATGACTGTATTCCACAGAGTCTCCTGCTTGGTGCGGAACATCTTGGTGATGTCAGGTGTGAGTTCCATGGTTTTTGATATTCCATGGTTTCTGAAAAACGGGAACTGCTCGCGGAATGAGGGGTAGGTGCTTGCGGAATGCCACTGTTATTTGTCATATGGAGGCAAGAGAAATGAAAAGAGGAAAAGTGTGTTCCTCTATTATTCCCTCGTTCAACCAACCCCAATCATGATGATGAAACATCCTTCACCAATCCTGCATTTAGCAACAGCCACGGAACGGTTTCTGTTCCACTGCCGCTATGAAAAAAATCTCAATGAGAAAACAATTAGAGCTTATTCCACTGATTTGGAGCAATTTAAAAATTATATGACCGAATCATTAAACATAAAAGATTTACGCAAAATCAGACCTGATTCCTTGAAGCACTATTTGAAATCACTATCGGAGTTCCAGCCCAAAACCATCAAAAGGAAAATGGCATCCGTTAAGGCAATGCTCAACTTTGTCGAAATGGAAGACGAGAGTTTCTATAATCCGATGAGAAGGCTTCGAATTCAGATTAAAGTTCCATTCTTGCTACCTGATGTCATGAATGCAGACGAAGTTGCTTCTCTGTTAAGGGAGCTGTATCAGGAAAAAAAATTATGTAGAAGGAAGGAAGACTACAAATATTTCGAGATATTGAGGCATATTGCTATCGTGGAATTACTATTCGGAACAGGCCTGCGTGTTTCAGAATTGTGTTCTTTATCTGTAACGGATGTCGATTTAAAAAGTTGTTTTGTCAAAGTGTACGGAAAAGGCAGCAAGGAACGCATCGTTCAGATCTGTCAACCTGCTATTCTGGAGGCTCTCAGTGAATATAGAGAACAGTTTCAAAAACTGCCTGAAAAGTATTCCAAAAATATAAATTTCTTTGTAAACAGATTAAATGGCGGAATTTCTCCTCAATCGGTCAGAGTGCTGGTAAAGAAACTTGCAGATAAAGCAGGTATCAATAAACATATAACTCCACATACATTTCGACATACATTTGCCACACTTTTACTGGAAGAAGGGGTAGATATTAAATATATTCAAACGATTCTGGGGCATAGTTCTCTGTCTACAACCCAGATTTATACGCATGTCAGTTCCACTCGACAAAAAGAAATTTTGAGGGATTACCATCCCAGGCGAAATTTAGATGTCTCCTTTTGAAGGGAAGATAACTACTGATTATATTTGTACTTTTATGAAATCTCAGGAAAACTCATCAGGAAAACCACTTGCAGCAGCAAATTGGTTGGAGGCCCATCATCAAGCAAAGCTGCCTGAAAGAACTGCTTTCGCTCAAAGATTGTCAAGACTTGCCCCAAAGAGTATAGTTGATTTAGGATGTGCATCTGGGCTGTGGTTTGAAGTTTTAAACCAACTTCTTCCATCTGAATGTGAGTTTATAGGGATTGATAGTGATGCAGAATTGTTAAATATGGCGGTGCAAAGAAGTAAATCATGGAAACGAAAGGTCTCTTTTCTACAATTAGATTTGGAACAAGATTTGGCTAAAATACCTCCAAGCGACTTAACACTAGCATTTAACATTTTTCCTTATATAAAAGATCTTGATGTTTTTTTAAAAACTTTATCACTAAGAATTCCTCGAGGAACACTCGCCGTACGTCAATACGATGGCGCTTCGATTCGCTTTGGTCCTATGCCAACTTCAAAACGGCAGAAGATAGAATTAGATTTAAGAATTGCGACTGAATGCAGTCAGAAATTTCATCATTACGATCTGGACCGAACATATAATGTGCTGCGTCATTCGTCTTACCAACAATGCTCATACGAGTTTGAACTATTCGAACGGACTTCTCCTTTTCCTCACGAATTTGTATCTTATTATAAAGAAACATTGTTATGGTATTGTCAATTCATTTCAAAAAGCTCTGCTGATTACTTACTCTCATGGATAAATAATGATCCATTCATGCAAAATCGTTATTTTTACGAGGTTGATCTGGTAGCTTTATTATCATAGTCCTGAAGAGCTACCCTCCATAGTCCTCGGAATTGAGCAGCAAACATATTGAATATTTCATGATCTCTGGATAGAAGAACAACTGGATCCTGGGGTATGTCCCGAAAGTCCCAGTTAAATAAAACTTCAGTGGTACCATCTTTATAAGTTAATAACACAAAGCCTATTTGAGGCTCCGTTTGACTTATTAGTTTAAAGACATAATGGCCAAGGCACTTACTTTTTTTGATGTTTTTTTCGATGCTCTGAAACCTGCTTATTGCTGTGGAATCCCCTATATCTTTCCATGCAAGACCGTGTTCAATCTGACTTGCAATTTTGGTAGCAGATTGTTGATAGCAAGTATCGTTATATAGCCGTTCACTGGATTGCTCAATTTCGTCCCCAAAATTAAATGAAGTATTTTGTACATAGTCTAAAATAGGTAATCTATGTATAATATACTCCCATGCCTTTTTTGGCGTTCCAACTTTTGTAACATGCAGATAATTTTTTACAATTTCGCGAATCTGATCTGAGTCAGCGGAAACTTTTTCAACTTCTCTAAATATAATTATAATGTGACTAATTATTAGAACAATAACTGAAAATAAAAAAGCAGGGATAGCAGCCAAAGATGAATTTGTGTTATAACCTAGTGGATCTAAAAAATACGTTACGATAAATGTAATGAGAGACAATATCGGGCCTATGATCAAAAACAATACATGCGATTTACGGTTCATAATTTTTTATGTCAAATTTAATATAGGATAATCAGTAGTTATCGGTCATTGAGCGACAGCCGAGAACCTAGCTATTATTCTCAACATGGCTTACGCTCATATCCTTGAGCGTATAACAGTCTCAGTATTCATCAAGTAAAAACTACCGGAATCAAATCCAAAAATTCTAATTCCGTTAACTCTTCTCTTCCCCCCCTTCACATCACGCACACCACCCCTGCATGACATGACCCCTCCCCCCGGAACCAGGCAGCCCCCATGCTGGGGGGATGAAACGCATCTCCTTCAACGCCGGGGAACTCTCCCCGGAACTCCTCCAGCGCTCCGACCTGGACGCCTTCCACCGGGGCGCCTCCACCCTCATCAATTGGGACGTTTCCCAGATGGGAGGCATCCGACGCCGCAGGGGCATGCTTCCCTTCGCGGAGGCTTGGGAACGTTCCCGCCTCGTCCCCTACATCTACTCCAACTCCGGCAACGAACGCTTCCTCATTGAAGTCTCAGGGGATGCCCTGCGCGTCCTCTCTCCGGACTCCGGCGAGGAACTGGCCCGGTTTGACGCTGAATTCGGAGAGGTGGAATCCCTGCGCTGGAAGCAGGTCAACAACCTCCTCCTCTTCACCCATCCGGCATGCCCTCCGCATGTCCTGAAACGGGAAAACAGCCAATGGAAGTTTGAGCCCTTCTCCTTCAAGGCCCATCCCTGGCGGCACACCGGCTACCGGGACGATCCCGTTCTCATCCTCACCCAGGCGGACGGCTCCTATTCCGTCGTCCTGCCGGACTCCCTCCCGGACGCGGAACGCTCCATGGAAAGCGGAGACATCCTGCGCGCCTCCTTCTACACGGAACAACAGGAAGCCTTCTCCTACCGTTCCTCCCTGCTGGCCGGAGTCCGCAAAACGGAACTCCTCTCCCCTACCTCCTCCTTCGCCTCCGGCGCCAGGCTCGCCCTGCGAGGAGACTCCAGTTTAGCCTACTACGTCTGCATCAAGGACCTGGAGGCGGGCAGCTTCATTAATGGACTCAACGTTCCGGAAAACTACCCGGACAACTTTTTGAAAGCGGAAAGCACGGACGGATTCGATTCCCTTACCCCCATCTCCGGCCTCTCGGAACGCAACTACACCAAGAACGAAAAACTCGTCCTCAAGTCCGGCTACTGGGAATACTTCACCTGCATCCGCGCCTTCTCCGGTGCGGACGACTACGTGGAAGGGGCCGTTTCACCTGCCGACTACCCCGGCCACTTCGTCAGGGGCCTACCCATCGGGGATGCCCTGCCGTGCAAGGGCAACTGGGAATTCTACTGTTCCGGCGGCTGGTACGGCTCCTACGAGGTCCGCCGTTCCTATGACGGCCCCGGCCTGGACCGGGAATGGGAAACGCGCGGCTCCTCCTTCTCCCGCCTAGGCGCTGCCAGCAATACGCTCATCACCGGCACGGAATCCGGGGAGGAATGCCATGTGCGCCTCTTTCTCACCCGCAGCAAATACGTGGATGACTCCCTGGAAAACGGGTTCCCGGACGACACCTGCTCCAACAAGCTCGTCGTCTCCTCCTACAAGCACGACATGCTTCTGAAATACACGGAAACCATGGACGAAGACACGGACGTTCCCGTCGCCTCCGGCTGGCAGTACGTCAGCCCCATCAAGCACGGCTTCACCGGGCGGAGGGAGGTGATCGACTGGAGCTGGTGCGCCTTCCGCCCCGCCTACGGCTACCCCATCCTCGCGGAAATCTTCGGCCTGCGGCTCGTCTTCGCTTCCACTGCCGCCCAGCCGCAATCCCTCTGGATGTCAAAAACGGACGACCTCAACAACTTTGACACCGGCACGCAGGATGATAGTGCCTTGGCCCTCACCCTCTCCACCACCTCCCGGAACGGCATCTGCTGGCTCATGGCCCACTCCTTCCGCCTGCTGCTGGGCACGGCGGACGCGGAATACATCATCTCTTCGGGCAACGCCGCCTCCCTGACGCACGCCACCGTCCGGGTGGAAAACCACGGTTACGTCGGCAGCGCCCCTGTTCCGGCCATCATGGCCGTGGACAAAGTCCTCTACTGCGAACGCGGAGGAGGCCGCCTGTATCAGTACGGCTATGATTTCCAGTCAGACTCCTACGTCTCGCGGGATCTCACCGTCTTTGCCGATCACATCCTCGCGCAAGGCGGCGGCGTCACCGGGGGAACCATCCTGCGCAAGCCGGAAGCCCGCGCCGTCTTCACTTTGAAAGACGGGACGCTGGCCCTGATGACCTACAACTCCATGCACGAAGTCCACTGCTGGCACAGGTATGAGACTGCGGGGAAAATCACCTCCGTCGTCTCTCTCCCCAACGGTACGGACAGCGACTCCCTCTTCTTGGCCGTAGACCGGGAAGAGGGGCGGTATCTCGAAGTCATCCGGGACGATGACGTATATGTGGACCATGACCGGGAGGACTACACCTCCACCCTCATCACCAACGCCCTTACCTCCGTAGAGGCCAAAGTGCAGAAAGCCCCCGTCGCCACCGTCCAGGTCTGCCTGGCCGGGGAAACGCTGGTGGACGGCGTGGAAGTCTCCTGCGACGGCGTACGCTGGGACAAGCTGGACCGCAACGACAGGATGCTCCCTCCCGGCTGGAACAACCTCATCACCTCCGGCCACTGGGATTACGAAACCGTCGTCGGCCTCCGCGTCCGTGGGGACCGCCCCCTGCGCCTTCTCGCCCTCCAGGGCTGATGACCTTCCCCTCCTCGCTCATGGAACTGACTCCGGAACAGTACCAGGAAATCAAGACGCTGCTCGATGACCGCAAGTGGCGTCTCAACAACCTCTACTGGATCATTGACAAGGAGGGGCTGATCCAGCGTTTCCGCATGAATTGGGCGCAGGAAGAACTCTACGACAAGCTCCACTACCGCAACGACATCCTGAAAGTGCGCCAGCTCGGCATCTCCACCTTTGCTGCCATCCTGGAGCTAGACGCCGCCCTCTTCACCCCCAACATCACCTGCGGCGTCATCGACCGCACCCGCCCGGAGGCGGAAAAGAAGATGGACAAAATGCACTTCGCTTTCGACCACCTGGACTACCTTCCGGAAAACCCCACGGAACGGGACCGCCTCATCGCCTTTATCGGCTCCCTGATCAAGGACGAGATGAAAGGGGCGGCCTTCACTCAGTCCGATGTCAAATTCCCGAACGGCTCCACTGTCTATGCCGCCACCTCCCTGCGCGGCGGAACCCTTCAAATTCTCCATATCTCGGAACTGGGAGCCATTGCTGCCCACGATCCCAAAAAGGCCTCGGAAATCATGACCGGCGGCTTCAACACCATCTCCAAAACCGGCATCATCATCAAGGAATCCACCCACGAAGGAGGCCAGTACGGCCTCAACTACTCTCTCACGGTGGCCGCCATGGACATGGTGGGCAAACCCCTCTCTCCTCTGGACTTCCGTTTCTTCTTCTTCTCCTGGATTCGTCAGCATGAATACCGGCTGGAAGGCTGCAAGCCCTCCGGCGACCGGGAAATGCAGAAATACTTCAAGTCCTTGGAAAAGGATTACAACATCATTCTCGATGATGAACAGAAAGCCTGGTATGAATCCATGGCCCGCACCCAGGGCTGGCTCATGCGCCAGGAATACCCCACCGTGCCGGATGAAGCGCTCAATCCCATCGCGGCAGGCACCATTTTCGGGAGTCAAATCAACCGCCTCCGGGAACTGGGCCGCCTCACGGCGGAGTTTGAGGTGGACGCCTTTTTACCTGTTTATGCCTCGTGGGACATCGGAGTGGCGGACTTCATGTCCATCTGGATCATCCAGCCCGGATCGGACGGCAAATTCTACTTCCTGGACAACATCACCGCCAACGGCCTGACACTGGACTGGTACATCGCTGAAATCCACAAACGAGAAGCCCGGGACGGCTACCACATCCGTGACTGCCTCCTTCCCCACGACTGTGAAAACCGCGTTCCTGGCGGCGCCTCCTTCCTCGCCTCCCTGGAGCGCGCCGGGTTTTCCTGCCTCCGCATCCCTTGTACCCGGGACCGCTGGGCCTCCATTGACGCCGCCCGCCGCCTCCTGCGCCACGCCGTCATCCACGCCAGATGCTCGGAGAAAACGAATGTCGAGGGCATCAAGGAAGGCTACCTCTCCGGCGTCAGCGCCCTCTCCAATTACAAAACCGCCCCTCCCGGAGCCAACGGCGCCCGGAAAACGGAACCCCTCCATGATGTCTGCTCCCACGCCGCCGATGCTTTGCGCACCTTCAGCGAAGCGCACGAAGCCGGTTATATCTCAAAACAACTCGGCTGGCGGCAGGATGAAGTGGAGGAACATCCCTCTCCTTACAAGGGCCTTGCCAAGGGCACGGACATCCTGTGGTAGAGTGAACAATGCCATCTCGGGCAACGGGACCGGCTGGTTTTTTTTGCGCCTGGAAGGGAAAAAATGTAGAGGATTCTTGGCGGCGCGTGGAGGATGTGGTAAGGTGAGAGCCTAATCAACCATGAGCAGGGCGTTAAAAAGGATTTTCGTGCATGGGTTCCCGTCGCTTTATGGCGGGGCGGGGACGGAGCTGCACCACCAGATGATCGTGTGGCGGAAGATGGGGATGGATGTCCACCTCATCCCGACCGGGGACGGTTTCTACCCGGAAGGCCTCTATGTGGAACTGCTGCGGCTGGGGGTGGTCATCCACGCGGCGGACGACTGGACGGCTCTGGAGCCGGGCGACCCGGTGATGGGGTTCTGCAACAGCGAGTTTCTGGACGCCATCCCGGAGATCCGGAAACATACGAAGCGCACCGTCTTTGTGAACTGCATGACATGGCTCTTCGACAAGGAGAAGGAATTGATGAAGGAAGGGCTGATTGCCATGTTCCTCTACCAGAACGAGGAGGTGAGGCAGAAGAACATGCCCCTCCTGCAAGGGCTGAACGCGGACCCGTCCGTCCGGTTCATGACGTTTAAGCCGTACTTCCACAGCGACGCCTTCCCGTTCGTCCGGGGGAGGGAGGAAGAGTGGTTCGGGTGCGGGAGGATTTCCCGCCAGGACGCGGACAAGTTCGCCCGGAACACGCTGCAAATCTATGAATACTTCGTTTCCCCGGTGCCCAAGCGCGGCCTCTTCCTGGGGTTCGACCACCGGAGCGAGGAGAAGATCGGCAAGCCCTACGACTGGATCAGAACGGCGCGGGACCAGACGGAAGTCTCCCAGCAGGAGTTTTACAAGCACTGCAAGATCGTGCTGCAACCCACGGACACGACGGAGAACTGGCCGCGCGTGGGCTTCGAGGCGATGGCCTCCGGCAGCGTGCTGATTGTCGATAACCGGGGCGGGTGGCGGCAGATGGTGGAACACGGGAGGACCGGCTGGCTCTGCGACCATGAGAGGGACTTCATCTACTACGCCTCCCGGATGGCATACGAGCCGCATTGGCGCGACGACATGGCGGAGGCGGCGCGGGAGCGCGGCCTGGAACTCGGCGGGCTGGAAGCGTCGTCCGCCAGTTGGGAGGAAGTGTTCGACGCGATGGCGAAGCTGCCCGAATAGGGACAGGAGGGCAGCGAGTCCCTACATCCGAAACCCCGGGTTCCCCTCAATGACACGAAACGAGCTTATGAACGAGAAGAAGAAAGTTTCCATCCTGGTGGGCATCTGTTCCGGCCAGGGGCTGGAGGAACGGCGCAACGCCGTGCGGGACTCCTGGCTCCGGCACCCGCAGGAGGGCGTGGAGTGCCTGTTCTTCATCGGCGGCGAAGCGGTGGAGGAGGAACGGGGCGATACCGTAGGGCTGGACGCCCCGGACACGTACAACGGGCTTCCGGCCAAGGTGCTGGCCTTCTTCCGCTACGGACTTGAGCACTACGACTTCGACTGGATTTTCAAGTGCGATGACGACACGTACCTGGACCTTTCCCGGCTGCCTGAACTGGCGGACTCCCGGTACGGCCTGATCGGGGATGCCCTGCTGGGCGAGCGGAAAGCCCCCAGCGGCGGGGCGGGCTACTTCCTCTCCCGCGCGGTGGTGGAGGAGATTGCCGCCAGGCCGGACGTGCCGCTCACGGGGGCGGAAGATCTCATCTTCGGGAAGCTGGCCCTTGAAACCGGGGCGGAGTACCTGGTGACGCCGAGGCTCTTCCTCTCCAACGTGCGCTACCCGCTGCCGGACAACGACACGGTGACGGCACACTGGTGCATCCCCTCCGTGCTGCGCGCCATGGACGTACTGCGTCACGGTACGCCCGCCGCCGTGTACAGGGGCATCCACCCCCACTGGGATGACTCCTTCCTCTTTTACCGGGAGGGGGTGTTCCGGAGGGCATCCTCCCCGGACTTCGGATGGTGGAAACTCGGCGGGGAGACCCGGGACACGCTGACATTGGGCTGGAAGCGGTGGGACCCGATGGAACTGGAATGGAAGGGGGAAAACTTCCAAGGCCCCTCCGTGACCCTGGCGAGGCTGGAAGGTTCCCGCTCGCTCTGGGAACTGCTGCCTCCGGACGAAGGAGCGCTGGAATGAGAAGGCAATTCCGGACGTGACAGCACTTCCAAAAAAAGATAAAAAGGCGGGATGGAAAAGAGTTCTGACGGTACGGAGCCCAAGGAGATCAAGGCCTATATCTACATGACGTATGAGAACATGCTCAAGGTATTGGCCGGAGGAGCCCTGAAGGTGCGCACCATCGACGAGTGCAATGATCCCTACGAGCAGATGCCCGCCGGACCGGAAGGTGAAAAATGGTCGAAAGAGTATGAGATGGCGTTTATCTGCTTTTCCTCCCTTTACAATTCCGGAGCGATGTGGGGGCATTACGGAGACAAGCACAAGGGAGTATGCCTGGAGTTTACCTTCCCCCTGCGCCAGCTAGATCCTGACCCGCTAGACGTTGAAGGCGAGCCCCCCTATTATATTCTGGATATTGAACTGAAAGAAGACTCGCTTATTCCGTTTAGCTGGAGAAAGCGAGATAAAACCCATCTCAATTATTGTGTGCTGTTTAATATGAAATATAAGAAAGAGCGCCAAAAATTTGATTATGGCATGACCGGAACCAGCATGATGGGTGACCGCCTGATTTGTAATATAGATGAATGTCTCATAACAAAAGATAAGTCTTGGCACTATGAGGAAGAACTGCGGATACTCGTCCCCTTGCCGGAGAAGGATGTTAGGAAGGAGGAGGACTATTTCGTAGATTGCTTCCACAAGTATTTGACGGGGATTATCCTGGGAATCAAATGCCGGAAGGACGCGGAAAGCGTTAAGAAGATTGTCGAACTTTTCCGGAAGGACGGGGACGGTTCTATCCAGGTGTACCAGGCCCAGTATTCCGAAAAGACATTTGACGTTCTCGTTCCCGGGATCGACAAGGCCCCGGGAACCCCCTAGAGCCGGGGATTGATACAACAGCAAAAGAGCGGATTCCATGTACAAGATACTCGTCGTAAGTTTGCCCGGCTCCCCGAAGAGGGAGGCCATGAGCGCCCGGCTCCTGGAACAGGGGCTGGCCTGGGAGTGGGTGGACGGCGTGCGCCTGGAAGCCGTGGAAGAAGCCGCGCCGGAGGAGTACAGCGACCTGGAGGCCTACCGCATTCCGCGTCTGAAGACTGACCCGGACTATATCCGCCGCGCGGTGGGCTGCAAGCGGGCCATGCGGAATGCGCTGGCGTGGGCCGCGTGCTGCGAGGAGGAATGGGTGGTCATCCTCCAGGACGACGCGCGGGTGATGCCGGAGTTTGACGTGAAGCTGCGGGATCTCCTCGGCAAGGCGCCAACCACCGCTGGAGCCGTGATGCTGCATTACGAGGGGAGCGCCGTCCTTGATTGCGGGGAATGGAAGGAAGTCACGGGAGACTTGCGCAGCATGGCCGCCTTTGCCGTGCGCCCGGCGTACGCGGAGGCGATGGAAGATTTCCTCTCCTCCTGGGGAGGCGAGGACGACCGCATCTGGACTCCCCTTGTCCGGCGAGGCGACCTGATCCTGGCCGCCAAGCCGATGCTCGTCCGGACCAACCACAAGGGAAGCGACATAACCAGCGGCATTCCGGAACTGACCGGGTATTGGAAATAGGTTTCTCAGGAAGAAGCTTTTGTGTGGAAGAGACGTTCCAATGCTTCCTTAGCTTTTTCATGTCCCTGGTCCGCCGCTTTTTGAAGCCATTTCTGTGATTCCTGGATATCACGAGGAATATCTTTAAAATATGGTATTTCCCCGGAATAACAGCCTCCCAAATGATATTGCGCTTCCGCGTGTCCTTGTGTTGCCGCTTTTTTCCACCATTCTAGTGCTTTAGTTATATCCATACGCAATCCTCCCAATCCCAACAGATAGAATATTCCCATATTGTTCTGGGAATTAGCATCCCCCTGTTCCGCGGCTTTGTTGAACCAATAGACCATTTTTTCAATCTTGCTCTGTACTTCAGGATCTATTTGCGAATATTCTTTTTGGACAAGTTTTTGTGCTTGGTCTTTTGTTTTTTCAAATATTAGCGTAAATGTTTTAAGAACAAATTCTTGCACATCTTTTTCATTGAGGTATAAGCAAGCCAAATTATATTGAGCATCCGGATGGCCTTGTTCCGCTGATTTTTCCAACCAATAAAATGACTGAGAGATGTCTTTTTTTACACCTTTCCCCAATGAATAACATGCTCCCATATAATATTGAGCATTTCGGTCTCCTTGGTTTGCTGATTTTTCAAACCAGAAAAAAGCTTTCTTCTCGTCTTGAGGAACCCCTTCGGCTCCCAAATAATACATTAAGCCCAGATTATATTGAGCATCCGGATCGTCTTGATTTGCTGATTTTTCAAACAAGGGGAAAGCTTTTTTCTCGTCTTTGGGAACTCCTTCAACTCCGTAATAATAAATCGATCCCAAATTATATTGCGCTTCAGCATCCCCCTGTTTGGCAGCTTTTTGAAGCCATTCTACCGCCAGGGGCATGTCTTTCCTAGTTCCTTTCCCTTGCAGGTAACAGCCAGCCACAATAGATGCTCCCTTGGCATTCCCCTGTTCGGCAGATTTCATCGCCCAGGTAAACGCTTTCCCGTAATCCTGAGCGACGCCGTTACCCTTCCCATAGCAGATACTCACTTGAGTCTGCGCATCCGCATTGCCCTCTTCAGCAGCCTGTAAGAGCTTCTCAAAACTGCCATATGTACCAAACGGAGATTCCTGCGTAACAACTGTTTTTTCAGGTGTTTCCTGTTGCTGGGCTAATGCAGCAGGCATTTGAAGAAACAGCCCCGAAACGAGCAAATAGAGAGACAGCCGGGCAGGAAAACGCCAGAGGATGTCTTGTGGAGTTCTGTCTTTGGCAGCAGCCAAAGACAAGTTGAATGTCATGTTTTTCATAATATATTTATTTTCATGGTTCAATTAATCAAAAAGTGCGTTTAAAAAACAAGCCCGCTGAATGATTACCTCTAAAATCTGTCGCTCCTGCAACGTTTACACTCCAATTTTTAGTAATATTTCCACTAATTGTCACTGAGCCCATTGCACCGATTTTTGTATCATACACTGCTCCAGCTTGTCCTTGGAAACCACCTACAGAAGCTGACGCATCAACTCCTGCTGAACCGCTGCCACCACCAGCTGATGACCCCGAACCTGTTATACCTACATCTATTCCTCTTAGAGGCTCTGTCACAGTTACTTTTCCTCCAACATCCCCATTTGTGTTTAGAGTAGAAGTTCCTTGAATTTTTGTTCCTCCAGGAGTTTTTCCTGTTCCTGTTACACTCACACCATCATCAGTAAGCTGAACTTTAATAGGTGGATCTCCTTTAGGTTTTTCCCTAATTGCGCTGGGGGGAACTTTGGTTTCTCCACCATCCCCACCATCCCCACCATCCCCACCATCCCCATCGTCTCCATCGTCTCCTTTTTCTTTCTTCTTCGAGTCGTCCTCGTCTTCCGGGGTAGTCGGATCATCAGTTTCATCTTCATCATCCTCGTTTTCCGCATTTGGTTCTTCGGGTTCGGGTTGAGGATTCGGGCAGGTCTGGCCGTTTGTCGGCGCGGGCGTGCCGGGATCTCCGGGAACGGGGGTAGAACCACTGCCCGATTCTTCTTCCAGGCCCATCCAGTCCGATACCATGCGGTTCCCGGCGAAGGCGTAGAGGTTGAGGCCACCTTCCTCCCCGAGGGGATCGCGGCTCACCCACCTGCCGTCCTGCGGGTTGTAGTAGCGGTAGTTGTAATAGACGAGGCCCGTCTCTTCGTCACAGACTTCACTACCCCATTGCACGGGGCTGGCGACCGTGCCGGAGAAGGCCTTTTTCCCGAAGGGGGAGTAGTCGTACTGGCCGACGAGCCGCCCGGTGATGTCGAACACTTCCGTGACGTTCTTGTTCTGGTCATGCCCGAAGAGGTAGGCCTGGTGGTTTTTTACCAGCGCGAGGGGACGCGTCGCCCGGGGGGCGGTCGGGTCCCACAGGAGGGCGTGGTTCACGGAACTGCCGTTCTGGAGGTTCAGGGAGGCCACCTGCACGTACCCGCGGTAGAGGTAGCGTTCATGCAGGATGATGACGGTGCCTTGTAGCGTCACTTTTTTGGAATGGCGGCGTCCTTCGGCGTCGTAGCCGCATTCGACGACGGTGGCACCGTCCGACGACGTGAAGCGGACGGGACGGTTCCACGCGTCGTAGAGGACGTTCCAGATACCGGTGGGAGTCAGGATTTTCGTCTGGTTGCCGTCCGCATCGTAGGCCGGGGTGAAGCTTTCCGCCGTCTTCTCAAGCAGGGTGTACTGGTCCAGGGAGTTGGCCGTGTAGGCCGTGGAGGTTCCCGTTTCCGTGGCCGTCTGCCGGTTGCCGATGTTGTCGTAAGCGTACTGGTAGGCGTCCGTCCCCAGGGTGGCCCCGGTGAGTTCGCCGCGGCCATTGTAGGAGAAGGAATGGGACGCCGCCGCACCGGAACCGCGCTTCTGCGAACGGGCGGTGAGGCGGGAGAGATCGTCATAGGAGTAGGAACGCTCCGCCAGGGGGGAGGAGGAAGAGGATTGCCTGATCCGGGCGGATGCGAGCAAGTCGCGGTCCGGCTCGTAGGAACGCTCGTCCAGGAGGCTTCCGGGGAGCGATATGCTCCGGATGAATTCGGAGCCGGGCAGGTAATCGAAGGCGAAGCTCTGCTCCAGGGTGCCGGAGGTGAGGACTGCCGTGCCGATCCTGCCGTCCGCCGCGTAGCCGATGGCCGTGGAGAACAGGCTGGAGGTGGCCGACGAGAGGCCGTATTCATCCAGCCGCCCGTGGGCGTCGTAGCTGTTGAGGAGGCTGTAGTCGGAAGCATTCGACGCGAAGGTCTCCCCGGTGATGTCCCCGTAGTGGTTATACTCCACGGTGCGGGTTCCGGAGCCGTCCGTCACGCCCGTGATCCAGCCGAGGTGGTTGTACGAGTAGGTGACGGAAGGCGTGGCGGCGTCCGAAGAGACGATGGAGAGGAGTTCCCCGGTCAGGGGGGTGTAGGTGCGGGAGGAGGTTGCCCCCCGGACATTGGTGGTGGAGATCAAACGGTTCATGGCGCCGTAGGCCATGTGCTCGGAAGTGGCGTCCGGGTAGTTTTTTTGGATGGGGAGGTCCCCCTGCCAGGCGTATACCCAGGTGGTCGTGTCCCCGTCGGTGCGCCCGGTGGGGTCCGTGACGATGGAGCCGGAAGGCACGCGGAAGGTCGTCAGCGAGGAGAGGTTGCCGTTGGCGTCATACCCGCAGCAGACGGGCTGGACCCCGGTGCCGTACACGGCGGTGAGGCGGGCGCAGGAGTCGTACTTGTAGCAGGTGGTGAAGCCCAGGGCGTTGGTGACGAGGGAGGGCAGGCCCGTGACGGGGTCATAGGCCGTGGCGGTTTCCTTCCCGGCGCCGTCCCTGACGAGGACGACGCGCCCGGCGGGATCGCGCTTGACGGTGACGGCAATGCCGCGGCCATCCGTCTCCGTTACCGTCGTACCGGCAGAGGTGAAGGAGCGCGAGGCTGTCGTCACGGTTCCGGAGTGGTCCTTGCGGTAGGTGGCGAAGCCGTCCTCCAGGCGGATTTCCGCCGTGACGGAGGAGGTGGGGATGGTGCGCAGCCACGTGCGCTTTCCGTCGCCGTCGTATTGCGTCCACTCGATGATGACGTTGCCGTACAGATCCGTCGAGACGGTCTTGCTTTCCAGCGTGGGGCTGAGTTCCGAAACCAGTTGCGCCCGCGACCGGGAGAGGGGCTGGCCGGAGGCGTCATACGAGGTGGCGGTCACAACGGAGTACACCCCGTCGGCACGCTCTTCATAGGTGCGGACGTATTCCACGATGCGGGAATTCTGCGGGGTGGGCTCGGGAGAGAGAGGCATGAGCTTGCGGGAGAGTTTGCCCATGGCGTCGTATTCGTAGAGGAAGGGGACGCCGAGCCTGCTCTCCGAGACGAGCTGGTTTTTCGCGTTGTAGCTCTTCTCCGCGACGAGCTGCATAGCGAGGGAGGAATCGACGGGGGCGAGGTATTCACGGCGTTTTCTGCCGAGCCAGTCGGTCTCCTCGCTGCCGGGAATCTGGGAGGAGGAATAGCTGCGGATGGTCGTACAGAAGGCCTCCTCGGCGGCATAGGAGTAGGAGACGGGACGCTTCCCGGCGGCAGCCAGGGCGTGCAGGGAGGAGTCCTTGTTGTAGTCGGTCGTTTCCTGGGCGCCCGCGGGAAGGGTGACGACTTTGCGCAAGCCCTTGTTCTGGTAGCTGTACGCGGTGGTGAGGCCCCGGGCGTCCGTCTCCGAGGTCAGGCGTCCGAGAATGTCGTAGGTCCTGGCGGTCGTGCGGCTCATGGCGCCGATGTCTTCCCGGATGGAGAGGGCGCGGCCGAAGGAGTCCCGCGTGTAGGTGGTGATGGATTCCGGAGTCGTCGCCGTGGCGGAGCGGATGATTTCCACAAGCTGGCGGGCGGAGTTGTAGCCGTAGGAGAGAATCACGCCATCCTCGTCCACACGGCGCAGAGGGCCGCAGCATCCCCATTCCGCCGTGCTGACGCGTCCATTGCCGCGGGTGGTCTTGATCAGGCGTTTTTCCCCGTCGTACTCGTAACCGGCGGATGAGACGAGGCTCCATCCCTGGCCGGTGTGGACGTATTTCTCATTGCGCAGGAGGGTTTCATCCTCCGCGATGTACTGGATTGTGCGTTCGCTGCGGCCCGGCATGACGGCGCCGTTGACGCGGGTTTCCGTCGTAACCTTCCACCGGGCGCCGTACGAGGTTGTGTCTTCATAGACAGCGACCTTCTGGACGCCGTTGAATCCCTGTTTCATCCGGGTGCGCCCCCGGGAGTATTCATTGGAGGCCTGTTCCCCGTAGAGTTCCCGGATTTTGACGAGGGGAACGGTTTCCCCGGCTGCGAGGATGCTGGTCGTGATGCGGTTGAGGAGGGGGGAGTCCTCGTAGGTGAAGGTGGTCGTCTTGAGCACGGTCTCCTCCCCGGTGGAAACGTGTTCCAGGGAGACCTGCCTGGTGGCCGGGCGGCAGTCGTTGAAGCGCAGGTCGGCGTAGGTGGTGCGCACGACGTATTCGTAGTCCCCGTCCGTCCAGGGGGAGGCTTCCATGGTGACGCGCCCCTGGGAGTCGTACTCGTAGCGGGTGTAGCCTCCGTCCGGCAGGGCCTTGACGGAGACGCGGAACTGGCTGTTATAGGTGTAGGACGTGGTGCGGGCCAGAGCGGTGCCGTAGCCCTCCGTGCGGCTCAGGACGAGCCATCCGCCGTCCGTGTACTTCTTCACGACGCGCTCGCAGAAGGAGGGGGCCGTTTCCCGGAATCCCTGGACGGTCTTGATCTCCTCCCACTTGTCTCCGGAAAGCATGTTGCGCTCATAGGTGGTGACGATGCGCTCGTCCCCCGAGCCTTGGGTGATGATGGTCTTGTTCCCCTCGATGCGGCGTTCCTTGACGAGGGCTTCGTGCCCGGCCTCCTGGGTGGTGATGCTCATCGTCCTGACGGAGGGGTTCCATTCATAGGTGTAGACCTTGACGGGAGTGCCCTGGGGGAGGGTTTCCCCGCGGGCGTTCCTGGCGAGCCGTGCCGGGGGGAACTGGGAGATGGTCAGCCTGTTGGGCGTGCGTGCAAATTCCAGCACGCCGTCCCTGGAGCTGGCGATGCGTTCGATGTCCCCCAGGGAGTTCCTGGTAACTTCCACCTGGGAGTCAAACGAGCTTTTCGGAATGACGGCCCCGGTCCTGGTGGTCATGGAGTGGACCTGCCCGGAGGCCAGGTCAAGCGTCTGAGAGGAACCGTCCCCCTGGACAATTTTGACGAAGGCCGGGGAATTGTCCGTACAGGGGGTCATGTCCGCCTTGAGGAACTGTCCGAGGGCAATGCCCCGGCGCGTGATTCCGTCGCGGCTGGCCGTCGCGTTCCCCGGAATGCCCTTGAAGAAGAGGGAGCCGCCCGCGGACTGGTTGACCTGGACGGACCTGGTGGAAGCATCGTAGCGGACGGTCATGCCCATGGGAGTGGCGAAACCGACCTTGACGGCGCAGTTGACATCCCCCGCATCCGCAAGAGGGGAGTTGGCCGCCCGGGCAGGGTTGTCCCCGGAGGGGGCGCCGCCAACGTTAACGGCCCCTTCGCACATGCCGCCATCCGGCGTGCCGCCAAAGCCGATGCGCCCGGCATAGTCCCCGTCCCCGTTGGCGCAGCTTTCATTGCATGGGTCGTTGCAGGGCTGGCATGGAGTGTCTTCCTGGGTGGGTGAAGCGCTGCTGGAGCTGGAGGATGACTCGGAGGACGAACTGGAAGAAGGCTCCGAAGAGGAGCTGCTGGAGGAAGAAGACGGCACGCTGGAACTCGACGAAGAGGATGGTACGCTACTGCTCGATGAGGAGGATGGTACGCTGGAACTTGACGAAGAGGAAGGCACACTGCTGCTCGATGAGGACGTGGGAGGGCTTGACGAAGATGAGGGAGAACTGGAACTAGCCGACGAGGACGGAGAACTTGAGCTAGCCGACGAGGAGGGGGCGCTGGAGCTTGCCGAAGACGAGGGGAGAGCAGAGGAACTGGAAACCGGAGCAGCGCTGCTGGAGAGCGAGGGGACCGCCCCGGGCAGACGGGAGGCGGGGGTGGCGTTTTCCGGATTGGAGGCCGGAGAGGCGGAATCTGAAACAGGCGTATTCATGACAGGACGCAAAATGAATGGTTTGAGCACACACAGGACAGAAAAGCAGGAATAAAAACCTTCCTGTCACTCTACACAATCAATCTTCAAATCCCTTGTGTCAAGATTCAAAATAAATAATTTTCCAATCAAGAAAAGATTAGGAAGGAAGAGGGAAACAGATGCCACGATTTCCCCGGAAAAGGCGAAGGGAAAAACAGGACTCCCCCGGCATGAAGAGGAGAGGGAAAATGGGCAAGCCGCCCTGATTTACTGAACCCTGCCGCGCAGGGTCTCCAGGCGGGTGTAGAACTGGTCCGTCACGCCGGGAATAACGGGAAAAGCGGCATCCTGAAAAGGGGAGGGGATTGAGTCCTCAAACATATGTGGTGAGTTTTCCCGTATTTTTCTGAAAAACTGATTCAATGCATCATAAGTTGACAAAAAAAGCTGTCTCACTTGCCTTGAGTGAGACAGCCCTATTATTTAAGGTGTGTTGGATTTAGTAACTTGAACGGTGTGAACTGTGAGAACTATGCGAGCTGTGAGAACTGTGAGAAGAATGACCCATTTCACGCGGCAAATCCTTATCGGTGATAGCCTGATCAAAATACAAAGGAGTGGTTTCCTGGGTGTTAGTGATCTGAGAATTGCGCATTTCCAGTTCAGTTTGAATGTTCTCATGAGAATCAGCTTTAGCCCCTCCAGCCAGAGACAAGAGTCCTAAAACTGATGTTATGATAAATTTACATTTCATGGTTTTGTCTTCCTTTCTGAGATCTATACTATAGGACTGATGCCTTTCGTCAAGTAAGAATCACTCGTCAAGAATATTCCACAACATTCGTTTTTTTGAGAACAAGAAGCGCATTCGGGTACATACCCTTGTTTCCAGTCAGAAATCGATCGTGTCGCAAAACGTCGATATTCTTCAGGCAAAATGCAAAGGGGAATGTTGTAAATCGAAACATTCATACCCATTCTATCAAGAATTTTTACAGCTTGGCATAAACCGGTGATATAATTTATAGGATCTACCCAAATCTGATCATAGTGATCTCGGGCATGTCCAATTATTTCTTGTCCCATGAAGGCCACATGGTCAACAAATGGAAAATTTCTGTAAACAAATGTTGCGAAGTCTGGAAGATAAATGTGATTTTTCTTTGTTATAACTGGCCTAATTTCAATTTGTTGTCTTAGCTTGGCTAGATTGGTGATACCCTTGACCGTTTTAGAGAACCCTCCTTTAAGACCATTTATAGATTCTTGGCATGAAGCGACATCTGAATGAAGTGATACGCAAAATGTTGTATTTAATGGGGATGCCAATGCCAAACGCTTGGCTTTATTAAAGTCTGCAAGAGCTACTGCATTGGTCAAAATATCAACTTGGCATGCAGGGAATTTTTTGTTGATGATACGGAAGTATTCAATAATACGGTCTGGAAACAAAGTGGGTTCTCCTCCAGAAATACAGATAACTTTTGGATCTTCTTTTAGGAGATACAAAATGGTTAAATTTCTTTCATGAACTGTGGGATCGTCTTTTTTAGGAGGTTGAGGGCACATGATACACCGAACGTTACACGCATCCGTTGTAAAAAGAGAATTATGAATAGAGCCTTGTTTCCATACCAAATAACAGGATCCATCTGATTTTACAGTGACGATATCTCCTTCTTGCAATTGATCGGTATCTTTGGCAATAGCAGGATAGCCAAAAGCTTTTGAAACATCATTTGAAAGTAAAAGAGTTTTCTTTCTATCGCGAAATGTTTTATGTTTTGAAATACGCAATGTTTTTCCAGTATCATCTAATTGTGAATAAGATAGTTGCAATTGAAATTCTCTCATAATTTTCTATTCTATTTAACAATCCAAGAATGAATAATATTCAAAAAATCCTGATCTTCTAGTTTTGAAAAAATATATTCAAAAATGCCTTTCTGTTTTTTGCAGAAAAAGCTATCGGGTCTGGCATTAGCGATGCTGCCTGTTTCAAGATAATTTCTAAACACATCTACACCACAATATGTTCGAAATGCACATTCCGAGCATCCAGGCATGCATTCAATACAACTTGAAGAAACAATTTCTTTGAGTATATCACTCTCAAAAATTTCATGATATGTGTTAGTAAAAACATTTCCCATACAAAAATGAGTGTTACCCATACGCGCTAACATGCGTCCTTCGTCAGCAGGATAGACATCTCCATTGAAATCATAAATAACTCCGCTAATACCTGCTCCAGAAGGAGACTGTAGATCTACAAAACCTGTAGAAAATGGGGTAAGAATCCGTCTTGCCAGGAGTTCAGTATAGAACTCGACAAATTTTCTTCCTTGTTTATTAATTTTTATTATATACTCAATACCTTTCTTATACATTTCAAGAAATCGATCAGCAGTATAGTAGAGTTTATTTTTATAAGCATCTCCGTATGGATTGAGACAGCGGAAGAAAATACCATTGAATTCCAGTTTTATGTATTCGTCTATGATTTCTTCAATTCTATTGAGTGAATCACTGCTAGCTGTCATTAAGGCAGCAACTTTGTCGTGTCCCAAAATTTCTCGTGCATGCTGCAAATTTTTGACAAATTTATCATAACTGCTAGTACTGGTACGCATAATGCGATGACTATCATGCAAATCCTTTGGTCCGTCTAAAGAAGTGGAAATATAAATATCGTGTTCTTTGAAAAATTTTAAATGTTCATCATTTAAAGAAAAAATGTTAGAGCAAACAACGAAGGATAGTTTTTTTTCAGCGGTCCTATTGAGTTGCTTGGCATAAAGAACAGCGGCGGTCAAGGTTTCCCAATTGAGCAAGGGCTCACCTCCTTGAAATTCTATTTTGAGATGCTTGCTGGGTGCCATGAAAATATTGTCAATTACCTTCCTGGCGACTTCAGGAGACATATCGTATTTATACGCATCCTCCTTTTCACTGGATACCTGGCAATATTCACATTTATGATTACACTTTAAAGTAATAACCATCATATGCAGGACAGTAAAGTCGCGCAAAAAAGCTTTTCTTGTTCGGTATTTGGCCGCACTTAATTCAATAGCTGTAGCCAAATGCTCTGGTTGTGTTATGAAATGCCGACTTTCCAGTTGATGTAGTAATTCATCGGGCAAAGAATTCCAAATATTGTTTCGTATGTTATCGAAATGGTTGAGAGAAACCCAAATATAATCTCCGCATTCATTTACTAAAAGAATGCGATTATCAATACGGCGGTATTCAAAAGGTAGAAGTTGGTAGTTCATTAAGCTTTTTTTAATTCCTGTTTAAGGTCGGCAATTGGTGAGAATGCCTGCTTCACAATCAGATCCCGAATGGTTCCAAATTGATTATTGAGATCAATACGAATTTGACTATCAATAAGCATAATATTTAATTTTTGTTCTAAAAATTGAATATTATGAGGACACGAATCGAGGGGAGTAATATCAATTGCAAAATCAGATTCTTGTAATGAATTGATGATAACTTGAGCGAAAGGGGTAAGCTCACGACTGGCTGCAAATACAGCCTCTTTTTTGTATATCTTACTATCAACGATGATACGGAATGTTTCTTGCATGAGAAGTCTGGGAATATTTCAAAAAATATAATTTCTTCGTAAAATTTGTCAATCTTCTTTTTTTTGGGTAAGATTAGCAAGAACAAATCCTATCTCATCGTTCATCGTGTTAGATGTTTTTGATAAATTTCTCATTTTCCTGTGAGCAAGACGACATAGTGAGGTGTAGACAATGCAGGATAGTAATCCAAAAAGCTTTCAATATGCGTATTATTGGGGAAGTTACTTTGATCCGACATTTCTGTAAAATATTCCTTGGAGAAGGAGAGTGCAATCTCAGAATCGAAACATAGCAGAAATGATCCTTATGACATACGAAAATGGCACAAAATGATTGGCAATAGGCAAGGCATATGAAACATTATGGGCAACAAACCTTCCCCGCCTAGCCTATTAGTCCGTTGACTCGATAGTGATGCGCACACGGGGAGGTCTTTTTGTTTCTACCTATGCGATACTCCACCCCCATCTCTCCTTTGCGGGCCAGGCTTCCCTTCTCCTCAACGGGAGGATGACTGCTACCCAGCAGGAATTGATGAACGTTTGAGATGGAGGGCGGGTAGGAAAACTACTGATGGGCACCGAGGAGAATGTCCTCGAACGTCTCCGTCTGGCCGGTTCCTCGGCGTCCATTGCCAGTCTTTCCTAGAGGGAGGGATGGACACGAATAAAGGATGACAAAAGAAAATTTGATAATTATCTCCGCGTATGGTTGAATCCTTGCAGAGGTTCGGCTGAGGAGCGGCCCCTGGTGGCTCCGATTGCATTACCTCTTTTTTACCCTCATATGGAGAATCTGTCAGCACCAGGCTACAGATTCTTTTTCGTTTGTTGAGAGGATCGGAGTAGTAAACCATTCCGTCTAAAAGGGGGGCAAAGCGGGTTACGAGTTCTTCTCTCCGTTCGTCATTCTGGATATTCTCGAAACAGTTTTTCCTGTACCCCCAGTTCAGCAGGTAGATGCACAGGTCCGCCAGCTCGATAAAGTAACTGTTTACGGAATCCACAAAACGAGGTTCCGGGACAATATGTCGGCTTTATCCGTCCGGAGGAAATAGTTGTGAACCTGTTTTGTAAATTTGCTGTCGAATACTTCTTCCTCACTGTCCAGAAGGAGTAATCCATTTGTGTGTTGTCTTTCAAGGAATTTAGCGTAGCGCTCAAACAGGAATACCAAGTCTTTTCGCAGATAGTCTTCCGAGGCACACCCTTTGGGCTTTTGAATGCCTCTAGGTATGGCTGCTGCAAAAAGTTTTACTTCATGTTTACACAAGATCTCCAACGCTCTTCGCACGAAGAGGAGCCTAGCCTGACCATAGGCGTAAAAATCTTTTCTTGTAGGGGCCTTTTTCCCAAGACCGCCGTTAGAAAACGACGAACATGTTTTTGCCGTTTATCCAGAAGGAGTTCTTCCGTATAATTGTCTGCTCGCTTGAATGTTTCCTTCTGCAATAATTTACGTCCTTTGAGCTCTACGTTGTATTCCTTCAAATGGCAGCCGAAGACTTTCTTTTCCTTCATGCGAGCTTCAAAAGGTCAATACAAATCACAGTGTTAATTGTTGATGTACAACAAAGTTTCTTTTTGGGAATAAGTTTCTCTTTTGAGAAACTTTGTCCTGAAAGGAAACATTTGCTTATCTATTTCTCAAAGGGCAAACCAGAGTCTCAATTCCTGTGCAATAGCCATTTGTGACTCTCTGTGCCAGTAACGGGAAGTGAAATCGAAGCCTTGCCGTCCCGGGGCGGAAAAGTAATCGTCCACTATGATTTGGCATTTGTGGTAGAGCTCCTGTTGCTCCAAGTGTTGGCGAAGTTCCTGGAGGTTACGCCTTTCTTCTTCCGTTTCCATTGCCACGATACGAAAGACGTCTCTGGCATGCTTTTGCGCCTCGTCAAGATCAGAGGATTTGCCTGCAACATTCTGTGAGGATTCCCACCTGGCTTGAAAAGCCATAAGTTTCATGGTTGCCGCCGTCAGGATGTTGGGAATGGCCAGATGCAATCTGTCCAGATCGAAGAAAAAGGGGTGAGCCAGTCCGATCAGTTCCGGGTTTGTGCGTCCATGGATGCCATAGTGGAGGGAGGGACGCGGTTTGATCCGGTGGCTATCGGTTCGCAGGTTTTTGCTGTATTCGTTATCAGGGAGCGGAGCGTGGAATTCTAATTCAATAATCTCACCTTCTTCTCCTTGTTTGAACAGACCCCACTGTTTCTTCCATTCGACATACTGGAAACCTGCGTTTTGCAAGACCTCAGCCAGTTCTCCCTGCTTGCCGGGATTTGCAATCAATGAGGGACTGACTCCCACATCCATATCTTTCGTCGTGCGTGGTATGCTTTCGCCTGTCCACTGAGTCATTGGAATGAAATGAGTGACGGCTCCCAAAGAGTCGCGCAGCCATGTCTGTTTCAGATAGAGGCCATATCCTCCGATTATCTGAACATTCGGATCGAGCTGTTGCAGCTGGGGCCAAATTTCTTGAAGGGATTGATTCATGCCAAAGGAAGAGGTTTTCATAAGCGGGAGAATGTAGTCAAGGTGGAATAGTGGAAACTGGTAAGGGCTTGGGCCAGGGCATGGGCTGTCTCCTGCTGGCGAGCGTCGCCCCGTGCCGCCTCAATCCAGGTCATGACCGGGCCGGACCAGATCAGTCCGTTTTTGTCCCTTTCCGTTTGGAAATACGCGAGAGGGGATTTTACCATGGTCAAATTCAACTGGGAAAAAGCGGGTGAGGCCGTTTTTTCCAATTGTCCTTCTTTCAGGAAAAAGGAGGGATCCTCCGTCCATAGATAAAGAGGGCCGCTCTCCCCAAGGGTCGCATAACGTCCCAGGGAAGATTGTGGGGCAAGGCACCACTTAATTCCGCATTCCGTGGCTTTTTGAAGAATTCTGCGCTTGTCCAGCCCCGGAGTAACGATATAATCCTGCCCTTTTTCCGTGACGGGGGGACGCCACTGTTCCCGAAGCCTGTCCAGCAATTTACAGGGATTGTAAACAATCAGTTCAAACCTTCCCGGCCTGCTCAGGATACCGTCCTCCTCGTAACAGGGAATCAGTTTGGACAACTGCCCTTTGGTCATCGAACCTCCCCGCAGTGCGATACGGTCCAAGACGGGTTTCTGTCCAGGCCACATTTTTTGTTCCAGCAAAATCATGGCCGCCTGAGCGGCAATTTTGTCGTAGGGGCGCGATGTCCTGCGGGTGTCGGGATAGGCATTGGGCCTGCCCGAAGAACGAAGGTAAATGGGGAGCTGCTTAATCAGACCATTCCCGGACAAGTCCGCCGCCATGATCTGTTCCTCCTCATCAAGACGTTTTAGAATTGCCTCAGACAAAAAAGGAATAAGCAACAGGCGCGGGGGCTTGCCCTGTTTTTTTCGTTCGCGCTCTTCGCTGACAAATCGGTCTAGGATGATGGGAGGCAGCGCTTTTTTTATTTCAGGGATAGCGAGGAAGTCTCCCCCCTGCGTGTGAAAGGTCATCAGCTCTTCGTCGAGCAGCCCTTTCCAACGGAGGATTCCTTCCATCAGGGTGTTTCTCTCCCGCAGATTATTCAGGATTGTCCATTCCGTCATCATGATGTTAGAAAATTAGTGAAGTTTCCTTTTAAGGTCAAGTTTCAAATTCAGGAAACTTCTTATTAAAAAGAAACTTTTTTGATTTTTAATGTGATATTGATGAACTACCGAATATCGTTCAAGGAGGAAATTATTTTTCAGAAGAAGTCTTTTTCTTACGTTTACGCTTCTTCTTGAGGTCTTCTTCCGGCGTGCCGAAGAGGCGGGTGAGGAGGTCTTTGGCGGTGCGGGAGATGTTGGCGCCTGTGGCGGCGGAGAGGGAAAGTGCGCCGTAGCTTGAGACGATGGCGGAGGAGGAACGGGAGAAGGCCCCGCCGACGCCCGCGGCGCGGACCAGGGCCGTCAGGTTGTTGAAGTGGGTGTCCCAGTCCATTTCCTTTTTGTCCGTGACGTGTTCGTATTCCCGGGTAATGGTGCGGGCGATGCCCTGAACGTCAATCAGGGTGCGGGCGTAGGAGTCCGCAAAGACATGTTCCCCGGTGAAAAGGCTGGCGAGGTAGTTGACTCCCTCCCCGGCCAGGGGGATGGTGGTGAGGTCGCCCAGGAGGGCGGTGGCGCCGTACTTTTTCCACTTCTTTGCCTTGTCGTCGTCATCGTCTTCCATGCCTTTGATCCACGCGATGAACCAGGCGAGCAGGGACGAGGTGACGCCCAGGGCCAGCCAGGACTGTGCGGCGCAGACGCGGTTGCGCGCGGAGCCGGTTTTCCACTCCGCCGCCATGAGGCCGATTTTGTTCAGTTGCTCGGACTTCATCACAAAGGCAAGCTTGGATAAAATTCCGCCCGCGGCCTGGCTCATGCTTTTTTGCGTCTTGGTCAGGGGCTGGGCGCCGAGTTCCAATGACATGCCGACCTGTTCCAGGGCGGCCTGGCGCAGTTCTTCGTCCGTAAAGGGGGAGCCGTTTTCCCGGTTGAGGCTTCTTGAGCGAGCGTAGTAGGCGTTGGCGAGGGCGTGCATGGCAAGTAGGTTGGCTTTGACATCCACGGCTTCGATCAGGTCCATGGATTTCTCCGGAAGTTTTTCCATCCGGGAGTAGCGCTGGCCGGGTATCTGGTTGCCAATCTGGGCGAGCATGGCTCCCTCCCCCCGCATGCGGGCGGTGAAGTACGGCGTGGCGGCAACCTCCTTCATGGCGATGTCCCCCAGGCCGAGCTTGGAGGCGGCGAGGTGGAAGAGGAAGGAGGAGAAGGAGATGTGCTTGTGGGCGAGTTCGCGGGTTCCGTCCGCTTTTTCGAGGATTGCGGAGGGCACCCAGCCCGCGAAGAAACCATGGAGGATGGCGGTGGCCTGCTTGAGCAAGACGTAGCCGTTGCCCGCCAGTACGGAAATGGCAAAGGCTTTTTGAAGCATGCCCTGCATGCGGGAAAGGTTCAGGAAGGCGCGGTTGTTTTCCAAGTTGGCGCCGTCAATGAGGTCCATCCAGGAGGAGAGCTTGCCCATCATGTCTTCCCCCAGGTGCTGCTTGAGCTTTTGCTCCAGCGGTTTGTTTTTCAGCAAGGCGCGCCAGGCGGTCGTAATGTGAGAGGTGTAGATGTAGTTGTCCTGTTCCGCGGCGGCGGCCAGGAAGACGAGGGTGCCGGATTTGGAGAAGTCCAGGTTCTCGGAATGCACAATGCGGTCAATGAGGAGGCCATACTTGCCCCCGCCGATGGAGCCTGTCCTGGGCTCGGTGAGGGCGTCCTTCTCCCTGGTGGAGTTCCGGTCGAAAGTGGCGCGGAAGTAGTCGGGCTTGAGCGTGAAGGGAACACCCATGCGCTCTTCATAGACCCGGGCGAGAGTGAGGCCGGTTTCATTGAGTTTCCGGCGGAGGGCGTACCCGTATTCCAGGCCGTCCGGGCCGACATAATCATAGAGGTCTTCGATACCTTTGTCGTCCAGTCCCTCCCGGCGCAGGAATCCCTTGCGGATGAGGTTGCCCTCGCTGTCGTACACGTCGGCGTAGTCCGGCTGCTCGTGGAGCAGGATGGCGTAGAGGGCGCAGTCGCGCGAGCAGATGAGCTGACCGGCGGCTTCCGTGTTGGGGACTTCCCGCTCCGAGGTGACGTTATGCTGGTATTGCCGCTGCTCCGGGGTGCGGGACTCGTATTCGTCCAGAGCCTGGCGGAGGAGAGGGATGTCTTCTTCCCCCGGGACGTTTTCCGTGAGGGTTTCCGTGCGCCGGTCTTCCTCCCGGATGGCCTGTCTGCGAGCCTCCCGCTCTTGACTGGAGAGGGAGATCCATTCCTGCGCGTCCTCAATGGAGAGGGAGACCTTCACGGTGAGGACCGGGGCGATGGGGATGCTCGTTGCTTGTGGCGTGTTGAATTGGACGAGCCATTGTTCCGCCGCGCTTTCAGACTTTACTCCGGCAATGCGGCGGATGGCGCCGGACAGCCACGCGGAGCGGTCGTTGGAGGCGTTGAGCAGGGAGGCGTTGGCTTCCGTGATTTCCTTGATGCGGGCACGGGAGAAGCGCTGGCCGAGGACGGGTTCGAGCGCCAGCATGAGCTGGGCATAGGACATGACGCTGTACGGGAGGGAGGAGAGGAGCTTGCGCAGTTTGGTACGGTGGCTGATTTTTGCTCCGGCCCGGCTGGAACCCGAATTCACGGCAGGCAGATTCTTCTGGATTTGACGGGCGGCGTATTTGATGCGGCCCGCTTCCCGGGTCAGTTTTCTTTCCCACGAGTTGCGTCCGGAGAGGATGAATTCGAGGAGTTTTTCCATGGCTTCCCGGGCTTGGGGGAGGCTCATCCCGGCGTAATCCCCGTACGTCTTCCAAGCGAGAATATCCCTTTCGTGCTCCTGCCGCTTTTCTTCGTCTTCCTCCTGGTTGTACAAGGCTTCCAGCGTGGTCATGGCCTCCGCCTTGGCCTGGGATTGAGCGTCCAGCATCTGACGGTAGCAGGCGAGGGTGCGGTAGGCTGCCGCCTCCAGACGGCCCCGTGGAGATTTTTTGCCGGGTTCCTTTTTGGGGTAGACGGCTTCGACCCGCCGCATCGTCTTTTGGTACAGTTCGTCCTTGGCGAAATAGACGAGCTGGGTGCGCACGCGGTCCAGAACCTTGGACATGACGTGATCCAGGCGCTGGCTTCCAATGGAGGCCAGGATCTGCCGGACTTCCTCCGGCGTGGCGGCGGAAGTGGTGGCATTGATCATGCTTGTCTCAAATTTTTTATAGAAGGAGTCCCCCGAACGGAGGGTGCCCTTGGGGGGGATTTCCCCGGATTCCGCCATGGCCGCGTAGACGGAAGCCCATTGCATCTGCAAGTCCACATTGGAACGGTATCCTTTGGGCAGGACGTAACGGGCGGAGGAAATGAGGGAGTTGATCATGCCGAAGAGCTCCGCCCCGACGCGGGCGGAGGGTTTTTCCTCCTTGCCGGACATGACCCGCCGCCAGTTTTCCGCCGCCTTGCCGAAGTCTTTTACGAGTTCGGAAGCGCGGGTGGCCTGCATGGACGGGGCGGCAAGGCCGGAAACGATTTCCTCCAGAGAGGTGAGGGAGAAGGACGCGGAAGAGCCGATGAGGGACGCAAGAGCCTGAAAGCGGCCTTCCCTGGTTCCGTCATGGTAAAGAGGACGGATTTGGTGACGCTTGAGAACGTCCCTGACCTGCTTGTTCTTCCGCAGGGCGGCGGGAAGGACGGCGTGGGAGAATTCCCGGAGCCGGACGGAGCGCCGGGGGACGGCTTCATAGTAGTCCCGCAGTTCTGCATGAAGGGCGGAGAGGGCTGCCGAACCCAGTCCGGGGAGGCGGCTGTCTCTGGCGATGCGGCCCTGGAAGGATGTCCCCCGGTAGAGGCGGCAAAGAGCGGCAAGAACTTTTTGGGGCGTGGGGGCGCCCCTGACCAGGGAGAGGGCTTTTACGGCATTGTCGAAGGCGGAAAAACTCCCGTCAATCCGGCTGAGGGCCAGTTGGAATTGATGGATCAGGTCCTGGGCTTTCTGCTGGGAGGCCTTTTCCTCTTCTGTGGTGACAAGATTGTTCCGGCTGGCCTTGATTTCTTCCAGGCTGTTGAAACGCCTGGCTTGCCTGGCACGGAGAAGTCCCGTGGAAAAGACGAGGCCGCGTTCCGCGCCCATGCCCTTGCTCTCCAGCATGTGCCGGGTGATGTTTTCGAGCGTGGCCGGAAGCCCCGTCTCCCTGATGCGGGGAACGGGATTGAGCCAGCGAGCCAGCTTGTCCTCTACCCAGGCGTTGAAGGCTTTCTTGTGCTGGGCCGCGTACTTTTCAAAGCGTTTGTAGTTGGCGTGGCTGTCCAGGGCCTTCTTCCCGGCTTGGCGGGCATCCTGGAGGGCCAGGTAGGAAATGGACTGGAAACCGTCTCCCCGGGCTTCCCTCAGTTCCTTTTCCATCGCCCGCAGGTTGCTTTTTCGGGTCAGGGTCTGCGGGACGGTCAATTGAGCGACCCGGGAATCCTGGGAGAATTGGCTGCGGTAGCGCTCGATAGCCCTTTCCATGGCCTTACAGAAGTCATCCTGCCGGTCGGGAGAGAGGGTGTTGGCATCTTTCCACGGGAGCATTTTGCGGATTTCCGCATAGAAGATCTTGTCTCCGGTGTTGAGGCGGCCAGGAATTTTTGCCGTGACGGGCCGCGGGGAGTAGCCGCGCTCTGCGGCGAAAACGGCCAGCGAGAAGTCGTTATGGCGCAGCTTGTTTTCCAGCTCGCCGCGGTGGTCTCCGTCCAGGGCGTTTTTCAGGAAGCGGAGGGTGGAAATGTCCGTGCCTCCGTAGTAGCGGAGGGCGGCTTCCTGCGCCTGATTGTAGAAGTCCTCCCGTTCCTTTTCCTCCTGCCTGCTCCAGCGGAGTTTCGGGAAGTACCCGCTCCACGCGTCGCGGTCATGGATTTCCACGCCGCGGGCCGGGTCCGCCAGGGCTGGGGAGCCGACGAGGTAGATGTTCCCTTCCCCGCCCCAGGTGTAGGGCCGGTCCAGACGGGTGACGGCGATGGAAGGCAGCGGCAGGCCGCCCAGTTTGTCCACCGCCAGAAATTTTTCTTCATCCAGGCTGTGGATGGCGGCGAGGTTGGACAGGGAGAAGGTGATGTCGGGCTCGGACGCGCTGAACGCGCCGGAGTTGTACTCCGAGGATTTGACCTGGGTTGACTTGAAAGCGACGGCAATGAGGGCCCCCATGTCCGTGGGGTCATGGCCGAGATAGCCGTCATGGTGCTCACGGACCCAGCCGAGGAAGTCGCTCCAGCGTTGCCCCATGTCGTATTCGTAGAGGCTGCCTTCCCGGATCATGTCGCGGACGGATTCCCTGTCCATGGATTCTCCGGAGTAGCGGTCCGTCCAGCCTTCCTCTTCCTGCCAGTAGTCAATGTACCTGTCTACCCATGGGAGGCGGGCGCTGGCCTCATCCTGGGCGAGGAAGGGATTTTTGAGGTTGAGCCAGGCGGTGGTGATGCCGCCTCCCTGGTAAGCTTGATAGCTTTTCGCCAGCTCGGTGGAATCGGAAAAGAAGATGCCGTCTACATGGGGAACGCCGTCAAAGACGGAGGGGGAGCGGCGGATGTCGAAGGAACCGCCATGGTACAGGACGATGGGTTCCCCGTTTTCATCCAGGGTTTTGGAGGCGTTGGCCGGATCGTGGAGCCAGTCCCCGAACCAGGCGAGGAAGGCTTTGGTCCTGGCCTGCGCCCATTGCTTCTCCGTCAGGCGGGTGGGCTGGCCGTTGGGGGCCAGGAGGTCGTTCCCCGCGTCCCTGGCGCGGGCGAGAATGGATTGCTCTTCCGCCGTCAGGGGGGAGGCGGAACGCTCCATGACGGTATAGGAGTCTTCCGCATCGTCCCACAGAGAGAAGGTGATGTCCGGATCAAGAGAGTCAAAGGTGCCGCGGTTATGTGTGGCGGATTTAAGCTGGCTGGATTGTGCCGCCAGAATCCATGAGCTTTCCCTCCCCTTCAGGATGATGCCGTCGTAGTCCCGCCCGCCTGCGTCTCCCTCCCGGAATTCTTTCTGCGCCTGGAGCGCGAAACGGGGGCTGTCCCATGCGTCGGGTTCCGTTTGGGGGAATCCTTGGAAGAGTTCCACCGGATGGGCGTCCAGGTCATAGACGAGGGGATTGCGCAAGTTGGCGAAGAGGGCGTATTGCCGCTGGGATTTTTCTCCAAGCAGTTTTTCTCCGCGGGCAAACCTTCTTTCGTTTTCGAATTCGCGTGCGATTTTGGCGGCATGGTCGGCATAATCGTCATCCGTGGTGGTGAAGATGAATCCGTGGTCCAGGTCTTGCCGGTCGTAGTTGTTTCCGGCCAGGGAGAGGTCAAACTCCGTGAATTTGAAGTTGCTCCCGTGGTAGATGACGAGCGGTTCCCCGTTGTCGTCCACGACGCGGGAGGATTGCTCCGGGGCGCGGAGCCAGTCTCCGAACCAGTCCCGGAAGGCGCGGGTGCGGACGGTGGCCCAGAGTTTGGGTTCCAGGAGGGAGGGTTGTCCGTTGGGGGCCTGGAGCCAGGTGCCGTCCGCTTTTGCTTGTTCCGTGATCAATCGTTCCTCCGGAGAAAGGGCGAAGGTGATGTCCGGGTTGCCGGAGTCAAAGGAGCCGTTATTGTCCGTGGCGGATTTAAGCTGGTAGGGACTGAAGGGGATGTAGACGGTGTGGATGTCCGAGTGGAATTTGCCGCCTTGGTCGATGATTCCGTCATAGCCGAGGCGCTTGAGGCAGGCTGTTACCCAGTCCGGGATGGTGGTCCAGGCGTAGGTCGTGCCGTTTTTGACGTCTTCTTCCAGGATGTCGATCCATGTCTCCGGGGCGAGGTCGTTCTTGCTCCAGGAGAGGAGGCCTCCCTTTTGCGCAGGGTTCCCGGCTTTCTGGGAGGCGGCTTTAAGCGAGGTGAGGATTTTTCCTGTGATGCCGTTCGTACGGAAGGGGTGTTCCATGTGCAGGTAACAGGCGTAGACGCCCGGTTCCGTGTAGTCCGGGTCCCGGTACCAGGGAGCGATGGGAAGATCCAGTTTTGACAGTACGTCCAGGAAACGGGCTTCCTGTCCGAAGAGGGTGGCACTATCCAGCCAGTGGTAGACGAGGGCGCGCAACGCATTGCCGCGGGCCTCCTGAAGATGGAAACGGAAGCCGCCGTTGGCCTCGTCGGTGGACGGGTCCAGGATGATGGAGTCGTCCCCCTCCCAGTCGGTGCGGATGTGGCCCGCGGTACGGGCGATGCGCTGGCGCTCCTCCGGGGAGAGGTAGTTCCAGTACCGTTCCAGGGGGATGTCGCGCCCGGAAGGAAGGGTAACGCGGAACTGCCGGTGGTAGTCATGGTAGTCCTCCTCCTCATAGTCGATGCTGGTATCGGTCTTGTTCCTTGAATAGTTGGAGGCGATTTCCGGAGAATCCGTAAAGAAGGCCATGGGGCCGGAGGTGGCGCGCTCCGGGCGAAAGACGGTACCCACCCTGTCCTTGCGGGCTGTGCCGTGGTAGACGATGACTGGTTCTCCGTGGGCGTTGACAACCTTGGATTGGCCGAACCATTTTTTGAAGGCGGCGGAGTTGACTTGCAGCCACTGGCGTTCCGTCAAGGCGGTGGGCGTGCCGTCCGGGGCTCGCAGGAAGGTGTCTTCCACCAGGGCCTGGGCGGCGGTGCGCTGTTCCCGCGGAGTGAGGGCGAAGGTGATGTCCGACAGCGTGATGTCATAGGAGCCGCAGTTGCCGACGGCGGACTTGGCTTGTCCCGGGCGGAAGAGGCCGTAGGTCATGACGCCGCTCTCCTCCGTCATCACGGAGTCATACCCGAGGCTGGAGAGAATGTCCTTGAGTTCCCGGTGACGCTCCCAAATCTTAAAAGCCTCGGTTTCTTCCGTACCTTGGAGAAGGGTTTCCAGCTTCCGGGTAGCTTCCTGAAGTTGTTCCTCCGAAAAAAAGCCAAGTGCCCTGTCCTGCTCCAGTTGCCGCCGGATGTTTTCCCGGAAATGTTCCGGACTCTGGCGGGTGAGGCTGTCGGGAAAATGGAACGGACGGCGGGTGGCAACGAAGAGGTCCAGCACGGTGCCGCCCGCGGCGTACTGCTCGCTCAGTTCCCGGCTGGAAGAAATCCAGGTGTAGTTTCGGCGCACGCCGGGGTTGTACGACTGCTTGAGGCCCCGGTAGCAGACGCGTGGCTCCCCGTTGTCATCCAGCACGACGGAGGAAGCGGACGGATCCCGAAGCCAGTCTCCGAAGTAGCGCATGAAAGGCGCCGTGCGGACAAGATGCCACTGGTCCGGCGCGAGGAGGGAGGGCTGGCCGTTGGGAGCGCGGAAGGCTTCCGCGCCGCCCTTGTCAATGAAGTTGACAAATTGCTTGAGGGAGAGTAGCGTACGGACAGGGAGCGATCGCCCAGTTGCCCGACGGGTTGCACCGAAGTCCACCTGGGAGGATGCGCTCCCTGTTTTGTCGAGAGTTGCCGCCGCCGCCGTTTCCACTCCTTCCAGGTAGCAGCCGCGCGTATCTTCCCGGAATGTGAAGAGGACGTAGCCGGGGCCATGGAGGCTGTCCCTGATTTTGGCGAGGTAGTAGTGCCAGGATTTTGTCTGATCCGGCGAGGCGTTGTCGAACTCCGGGACGGAGTACATGTAGCGGGCCGAGGCCAGGAGCGGTTCCAGAGCGCCGATGGCCGCCAGGGTACGGGTCTCGGGAGAGGTTGCCATGATGTGCTTCCAGCCCCGGTTGCTCAGGTAGATGCGGCGGCCATCCGGCATGAGGAGAGGGGGCTTGAGCTGTTCCGAGGTTTTTTCCCGGCCATTGGCAAAAAGGGTGCGCTGGCGCGTTTTCTCCCGCAGGGCCGTGAAGGCCTGGCGGGCAAGCTTGGAGAAGCCCTGGGTTTTGTCTTCCCGTGCGGAGGCCGGAATGGCGAGCGTGACGGGGGAAGCCTGTTCAACGGCGTGGAAGGAGGAGGAGAGACGCACGGGGCTCAGGGCGAGGGGAAAGTCGGGCGAGGGAGAGGAGTGCGGCAGGAAGGCTGAGGGATCGTCCCGTTCTTCCGCACCGGAGAGGGAGAAGGAGATGTCATGGACCTCCAGGAAGCTGCGGATGGCTTCGTTGCGGCGCTCGTCCACCTCTTCCCGGAGCCAGGAGGCTTTGGCAAGTGTCCACGGGTTGCCCAGGGTGAGGGCTTCTTGCTCCGTCAGGTCATAGGTGTGGATGGGGACGTTATATTTTTCCAGCTCCGAGCGGAGGGATGGCTCCAGGCTGGAGGGAAGGATGAAGCCGGAGAAGTCCGAGGGGAAGAGCCAGCCTCCGGGGGCGGCCTCGTAGTAGATTTTGGCGGAGGTGCGGCAGGCGTCGAGAAAGGCCCGGACTTCTTCGGCGATGTCGTCGTTGAAGGATTGCAGGTCATTGTATTCTTCCGGGTTTTCCTCCTCGTCGTAAACCGTGTCCGGGTCATCGAGGAGGCCTTCGCCGATCAGGGCATTCCGGACGTTTTCATGAGAAATATCCTGCCACCAATATCCTATCAGAAAATGTTGGAGGGAGCGGGGCTCGAAGTAGCAGGAGCCGAGCAGGGTTTTGAACTGGTCTTCCAGTTGCCGGGTGGCGGTTTCCGCTTCATGGCGGTCAAGCTGGAAGGAGAGGTTGTCCGTGCGCAGGGCTTCCTTCAGGCTGGGGAATTCGGCGGCGTAGGCCTGGGAGGCCATGATGATGGGAAGGGCTGCGCCGTCCGTGCCGTAGTTGTCGAGTACTTCGTCCGGGGTCATGTTATGAGGCAAGAAGGACCCCAGGTGCTTGGCTTTCATGTAGGCGTCCAGGTTTTCCCGGTTCCATTCCCGAAGGTCTCCGTGTTCGTTGTAAAACCAGGGGATTTCTTTCGGACCGTGTTCGTACCCTTCCCATGGGTCGCCGTCTTCGGAGGTTTTTTCCGGCATCTGGCGCGTCCAGGCGTCGCCGCGCCAGATGCGTGCGCCGGGGGTTTTGACAGGGTCGATACGGTCCGGGTGCAGGATGCAGGCGATTTCCGCATAATAAGTGGGGCCGGAGTCGAGGTCCGCAATCTGGATGGCGGGGTTGGGCATGCCGCCGAGTTCCAGGACATGGCGCATTTTTTCTTCCGACAGGGTGTGGATGGCGACATGGGAACCGTTCAGGGAAAAGCTGACTTGCCCCCTGGCGTTGAGTTCCCTGGCCGCCTGGCCCCAGAGGGAGGGGAAGGTTGTTTCCAGGTCACGGGAGGGGGTTAGAGAGAAGGTGAGTTCGGGGGTGAGGGCTTCCGAGGCTTTGCGGTTTTCCTCATTCTCCAGGGCGGCGGCTTCCTCTTCCGCGCGGGCGCGCTCCGCCTGCATGTCCAGGCGGTGGTCCCCTATGGGGTCAGGCGGGGTGTGGCCGTCCCAGGTGAGGGCGCGGACGCGGAGGTTTTCGTACAGGCCGATTTTTTCATACATGGCCTTGAGGAGTTCCAGCTCTTTCAGACGTTCGGCAGGGTCGGAGGAGAGGCCTGCGGTGATGCCTTCCGTGGCGAGGACACTGCCTTTTTTGGAGATGGTGCGCACGCCTTTGATGGCGTTGATGTGTTCGTTGATGGTCGTGATGCAGAGGGAGACGTATTCCGCCGCCTTTTCCATGTCCGCCTCAAAGGATTCCCCGAAGGAGATGAGGCCCTGAACCATCTGGCCGTCCGCCGAGGCATGGGCCATGAGTTGGATTTTTGCAGCGACGAATTCCAGGGATTTCCCCCTGGCGAGGTCGTTGGCCGCCGCCGTCTGCATGGCGTCGATGCGAGCCTTGTCCTGGATGTGCTGCGTCAGCAGGCAGATGGCTTCCGCGTCCTGCGCCCGGATGGCGCCGGACTTGAAGCGCGTCCAGAGGTCTTCCCGGGCTTCCCGCCCGATGAGGAGTCCGCGGCGGGATTTGGTGCCGGAGCGGGTAAGGCCGCGGCGGGTCAATTCGTCGTCCGTGAGGCTGGTTTCCCTGACGTAAATGGCCGCCGTCAGCTCATCGGCTTGATCATCCTGCATGTTTTGCTCGTAGTCCAGGAGGCGCGCCCACTTGGCGTCATGGGCGGCGTCTTCTTCGTACACGTAGGCGGGGATGTTTTTTGTGCCGGTGCGCTGGGCGAGGTCGAGGCGGTGGCGCCCGGAGACGACTTCCAGCCTGCCGTTTTTCCGCTTCCAGACGTAGATGGGGGGAGCGTCCGCCCGGTAGTCTCCGACCAGGGGATTGACCACGCCTTTTTTGCCGGAGTTGACTTTGACCTGGGGGACTTCCGGGGAGAGGTGCAGCTTGTCCACGGGGACCATGCCAAGCCAGGTTCCGGCGTCGGGATTCCATGCGGCGCCGTTGGCGAAGACGCCCTGCATGAAGGAGGGGGCCTCCGGCAGGGAGATTGTTTCGGGATGCCGGTAGGCCTCCTTGGGCACGGAACGCTCCTTGCCTTTGTCCCCGGTGGTGATGTGCGCTTTTTCCTCCTCTGCGTCTTTTTGCTGCCGTTCCCGGATTTGTGAGGCGGTGGGCATGCCGGACGGGTCGCGTCCATCAATAATAGCGCGGGCGTCCATGACGGCCTGGATGTCCGCCTGTTCGATTTTGGCCAAGTCAAAGACGGTATGGACCTCATGGCCGAGGTCGCGCAGGATGTCGGCCATGTCCTGCGTGATGGTCCCGGCCTTGCGCCCGGCGTTGTAGACCTGGCCGATGTGCAGAAGGTAGGCGGCGTCCCCCAGGGTGTTGACGTGGTACTGGAGGAGGTCTTTCTGCCACTGTGGCAGCGGCAGGGAGTCCGCATTGGAAAGCATGTCCGAGAGGGCGAGCTTGGACATGGCCTCGACGATCTGCATGTCCGAGAGTTCCCCCTTCGGCTCCACGAACTGCCCCTTGAAGCCGAGCTGCCGCATGGAGGCCTGGGTGTCGCGCAGCAGGGAGGCGATGGCCTGAAGGCGGACCGGGTCTTTGAGCGTGATCTTGCCGAGCTTCCACTCAAAGAGGTCTTCCAGCAGCTCACGGCTGCCGATGTTGCCACGGGTCAGAAGAAACAGGGTGTCCGCCGGAGTGGTGCCGGGAGCGGTACGCATTTTGAAGAGGCGCGTATATTTAAAATTTTCCTCTCCCGTGGTTTTGGCCCCAATGCGGAGCCGCTGTCCGAATTCCTGGTCGAGGGCCATGATGGAACTGAGCGGGACGTAGGGGGACAGGGCCGCAAACGGGGTGGCGGCGGCCTCCTGCTCCGACATGCCCGAGTCCGTGCGGCGCCTGTATTCCTGGGTTGCGATGCGGGTGAGGTGGGTAAACGCCGTCTGGGACATGGCCCCGATGGCGCGTACAAATCCGCCAAGTGTGGTCAGGGAGGCTGCCGTTTCCGTTTCCGTTTTTTGCGCCGGGGCGGAGTCTGCGGCGGCAGTCTCCTGCGTGTCCGAGGAGGCGGGGGCCGGTTTTTCCTGCTGTGCGGGTGAGGGAGTGTCCTGGACGGGGGCTTCCGTTTGTGGCTGCCGGGGAGTGGAGGCGTTTTCTGCTTCCGGATTCCGCCCGTCTTTGTTGTTATCCTGTCCCCACTGGAGCATATCCTGGGCCTGGATCTCACCGGTGGCTTCCGCCGCCCGAAGAAAGGCGTTGGCGGCGAATTCGGATTGGGTGCGCCGGACTTCCATCTGTTCCGCCCGGCTGAAGTACTGGCCGAAGAGTGCGACGAGCTGGTCGCCCGTCATGTCCTGGGTGAATTTTTTCTTACCGGAATCGCGGTCGTAAACAGTAACGGCATAGGTGCCGGGCTTGTCCAGGCGTTCCTCCACTGTGGGAAGGTTGTACTGTTTCTGGAAGTATTTATAGGCCTCGGATTCGATGGTGGCCTGGACTTCTCCCAGATGGCGGAAGGCGGCCATGCCCGCCTTGGCATTTTTGAGAGCCTGGTCATGGTTTTCCCAGGCTTTGCCCCGCGCCTGCCGGGCGGCGGCGATGCGCTCCTTGTCGTTTTCAATGGCGGCGATGCGCCGGGCTTCCTCCTTCGGGATGCCCTGGGTCATGAGCATTTCCTCGTTTTTGGAGTAGGTGATGAGGGAGCGGTGGAGGGAGGGGGCCTGCATTCCGGCCAGGCCGCCGACGAAGAGGGCGGTTGCGGCAAACTGGTCGGGCGAGAGCATGCCCTGGAGTTCCTGCCAGTAGTTGTTCCAGTCGTAGTTCCCGCCGACATTGAGATTGACGAGGGGGGCCAGGTTGTTGCGGACAACCCACTGGATAATGGCCTCGGCGGTGGGCTCCGCGACGGTTTCCTCCGCGATCCCGACCCCGGTCTCAAAAAGGACGTGCTTCCAGAGCGAATCCGTGAGGGCCTGCCGGGTTTTGTTCATGAAGGGGAGCTTGCCCATGAGCCAACCCGCGCCGGAGAGGCGCCCTATTCCCCCGTAGGAGATTTTTTCCACGGCGACGGAAGCGGCGGCGTCTATGAAGGCGGACCATTCTGCCGTGCCGGGGGCCAGCCCTGCGTAGTAGGCGCGGTTGCGCTTATCATCAAAAGCCTCAGCCAAGGCGACTCCCCAGCCCGCATACGGAATAAAGAAGGGGAGAGTCTGCCCGGTGACGCTGCCCAGGCAGTTGACCGTGCGGGCGGCGAAAGAGGCCCGGTCGTTGGCCTGGTTGCCGAGGTCCTGCCCGGTGGAGAGAAGGCCCAGCACGCGGGCGTTTTCTTTGTCGTTTTTGACGTAGGTTTCGTAGTCCCGGACGGTTTGGGCCATGAGGCCGAACACCTGCTTATTGTGTTCCCTGGCAAAAGGGACGAGGAGGTCCTGCTGGCCGGAGAGCTGGAGGGCGGTTCCCAGGGTGGCGTCCCTCTTGATCGCGGGATTGAATAGCGCAATCTTGAGATTGTGGAGGAATTGGTACTTGTCTCCCGTTTCTTCCTTGACTTGTCCCATGAGGTTTTTAAGGGAACCCTCAAAAAGCTGAAAGGCCGTCTCGTTGATCATGAGCTTCCCGGAACCGTCGTCATCCGAGAGGGCGGAGGTGATCTTCATGGCGGTGCGTTCCGAGACCATGCGGCGCAGGCCCGCGTCCGGAGTGTCTGAGAAGGCCTGTTTCAAGAAGGAGAAGGCGGCGTGGGCTTTTTCGATAGCGGTAGTGTCAAATTCCTTTTGGTAGACGCCGAGCTGTTCCGGCGTCAGGCGGGCGGTCAGGTCGGAAGGAGACCAGAGTCCACTCACCACATGCGCCACGGCTTCCTCAACTTGCGCCCTGTTGTTCTGGTAGGCGGCGCGCCTCTTCCTGTTCTCCTCATACTGGTTGTCCACCACCTTGGAATAGTGGTCGTACACGGCGGCATAGGCCTCCTGCCGGGTGGCGGCCTCCGGAAGTTTTTCTTTCAGGGCCAGGAAGTAGAACCCGGGTTCCCCGGCATATTTCTCCCCCGCTATTTCCCGGAGGATCTGCTGGCCGAGCAGGGCGCGGGCGGGCATGGAGCCGTCATCCAGAGCGGCCTGGGCGCGGAACGCGGGATTGCGCTCCAGCAGGGCGGCAAGCTCCGGGTCCTGTTTGTTGTGGAGGATGAGGGCGTGGAGTTCTTCAATCCGCTGCGGGTCGGGCTTGTAGGCCGAAACGGACGGAGCGGACGAGGGGAGGAGAGGACGCGTCAGGGGGGAATCGAACAGGGAACGGGGATGAGCGGGGGAAAGAGGCGTGGCCGCCTGACGGGGAAACGCGGAGAGGAGGGAGTTTTCCCGGTCTTTTGCGTCCGTCGCGTCCTGGACGTTCCCGAAGGCTCCGAGGAGGGGGGACGTTTGCTGGGCTTCCGCTCCGGGAGAGAGGAGGAACGAGGCGCGGGAGTCCGGTGCAGGGGGCGGCCCGGAGGCGGCCTCCGCGGAGTCTTGTGTTCCGGAGGGAGAGGGTGGCGGAACGTCTTTCCAGGCTTCTGTGAGGTTCAGGGACATGAATGAAAGGTGGCGAACATTAGAGAGGAGGCAGAAGACCCGCTTCACTGGCGGGAGTGGCGGTTTCCGGCTCTTCTTCCCCTTCCAGGGGGAGGAGGCCGTCGTCCGGTGAAGGGGAGGAAGCGTTGAACGGCGGCGGCAGGGAGGGAGCTTCTTTTTTCCTCTTCTTTCCTTCCACGTACTTTCCGCGTTCTTCGGCGGTAAGTATCTTGCTCTCTTCAGGGCGGCGGAAGCGCACCTCAAGCCCGTCAACGCGCCCTACGACGCCAAGCTGGCCGTGGCGCGCGCCGCGCGTGAGAAGAACCCCTTCCCCTTCGTGCCAGCCCAGGACAGGTACGCGGCAGCAGGCGCGACGGGAGCCGATGCCGGGAAGGACGCCAATGAGTTCCGGCTTGTCTCCATAATATTCGATGACTTTTTCATAGTCCGCCCTGGAGAGGTAGGCTCCCGGCTGCTCTTCCGGGATGGGGCGGATGTCCGTCGCCATGACGGCGGGGAGAGTGGGAGAGACTGTCTCTGTTTTTGCCTGCTGGGCGGTAGAGATGGACTGAGCGCGTTTTTCGCGGTGGGTTTTGTTGCGTTCCGCCTGGAGTTGGAGCGTCTCCTGGGCCTGTTGCTGAGTGCCATCGCCGTAGGTGTGCTCCATATACTTGAACATGAGATCGTCCCGGGAGACGGCGTTTTCATCGTCCAGGCGGGAGGCGCTGGAAGCGATCAGGGCGCATGCCTGGCGGTATTGCTCATAGTAGGTACTCTTCGGGTGGCTCTGGCGCCAGAAAAGGTAGGCCGTGTAGGCGTCATGGCGGATTTGTCCGGCCCTGGCAAGGTATTCCTGGGCGGCGGAGCCTTCTTTTTCCTGGCGTCCCTTGTCCGTCCAGTACCAGGTCTCAGCCTTGTCCCGCCAACGCTGGTAGTAGACGGGGGCGATGTCTTTGGGATCGACAGCCTGAAAGAATTCGGAGGCGTTGAGGTTGTCCTGAGCGGAGGAAAGGGAGAGCATGCTGGCAATCCTCTCTTCCGCGGCCAGGGACAGGAGCTCCGGATTGACGTCAAAGCCCGTCTTTTCATCGCACCATGTATGGATGAGGTTGTTCTTCCATGCGTTATACTGCGCGGCGGTTTTAAGGACGGGGGCGTTGTAGACATCCTCCTGCCAGGCGGCGTCGATTTCCGGCTTGTACTTGTGGAGCATCCCGAGGTTTTTTGCCTGGCGCCAGGCGACCATTTGCTCGGTGTCTCCGGGCTGGCGGTCGAATTTGGGACGGACGGAGACGCCTTTTTCCAGAAGTTTCCTTTCCTCTTCGGTGAAGGGGATTTGGCGCACTTGCTGGCGCAGGGCGGTTTGCAGTTCCCGTTCCAGCTTGCGGCGGGTGTCCGGGGCGATGTCGTCGTAGAGGCCGTCCTCGTACTGGGCGGCGGTGGCGAGAGGGTTTTCCTGGAGGTTGGACTTGAACTGCTCGATGCGGTCAAGCTGGTTGTATTTCCAATCCTCATATTCGTACTGGTTCTGGGAGATGACCTGGTTCTGGCGGGCGCGGCGTGTAATGTCTCGGGCCGAGGCGTAGTCCTTGCGGTCCAGGGCGGTCTGGAGGTTGTTCTGGTAGGCCTGGCGGGAGGTCTGGATTTCATGTTCCGCCGCCTTGCCGAAGGCGCGGATGCCGAGCTGCTGGCGGGTGTGTTGCAGGAGGGCTTCCGTCCGGAGGCGGGAGTCCGGGCTGATGTAGCCGGGACGGATGTCTGCGAGCTGGTTGGAGTAGTCTTTTACCAGGGAGTCCAGGTGGCCGCGGTGGAGGCGGCCGTTTTCATCGTACAGGGCTTCTTCCGTTCCCGGCGCCAGGGAGGCGCGGCGGGTGAATTCTTCATCGAAGTCAGAGGTTGTCTGATGGATCAGTCCCTCAATGCGCTGGTCTTCCCCGAAGTCCTGGATGGCCTCGAATTTGCCGATGGCTGCGTCCAGAGCTTGTGCTCCGCGCTGAATGGCCTGCCGGGACGCCTCCCCGGCAAGGGTGGGCACGGGAACGGGCTGGGGCTGGGAAAGGCTGGCGCGCGCGCCCTGGTAGAGGGGAGAGTCCATGCGGGGGAGAGGGGGAAAAGTGAAAGGGGCTGTCAGGAAAGCCTCCGGGCGAGGGAGGATTTGGCAAGGAAGCGGTCGATGGGAAAGCAGTGTTCCCCGTAGTTGTTTTTGAAGTCTCGGCGGAAGCGGACGTGGGTGAACTGAGGGCGGTACATGCGGGCCAGGCGCCAGAGGGCGGAGAGGCGGGAACACTGGAAGATGATGTGGACGGTACGGGGGGATTCCTCATCCGGAACGGCCAGGCAGAAGCAGTCCGGAGCGGCGTGGATGATCCCGTCGTGTTCCAGGGTGTAGCGGATGAGGGAGGCGTAGGAACCGGGGGCGATTTGCTCCAGGTACTCGTAGGCCAGGGTGGTGCGGTTGTCGGTCATTGGCGGCGGGGAGGTGTGGTGCTGGAAGGAGAGGCGGACTGGCCGAGGAGGGCCACGAGAAGATCGTTCAGGGCGCTGCCCGCGTTGGTGGAAGATGCCCTGCTGGAGGAGATGGTGCCCGGAGACCATTGGAGGAAGTTCCCGGAAAGGTCATAGGCGGACTGGCCCGAGGAGAGGGCGCCTGTGAGCCAGGAGGGGAGCGTGGTGCCAGCCGTGGCCGCCCCTGCCGAAGCTCCGCCTCCAGCCGTCGCCTTCCCGCTTGTTCCCGCCGTGGCGGTGGGGGCTGCCGTTTCTTCCGGAGTGGCCGCGATGCCTCCGGCGGCGGAAAGGAGGGTGGAAGCCCCCTGAATCCATGCGGCGTTCCGGGCGGATTTCGCCAGACGGTTGTATTGCCCGGCCTGGGCGTCCGCCTGCATCATGGAGAGGCGTCCCTGCTGGCGGGAGGCCATGGCTGCGGTGCGTTTACCGGAATCGGAGAGAGCGTTGGAGAGGGCCATGTCCGCAATGGATTTTTCAAAGACATCCGCCAGGGCGAGTTCGTTCTGCATGGAGGAACCTTCCGCCGCGAAGCCGGAGGAGGCTTGCCGGACACGGGCCGATGCCTGGTTGGAAGCCTGATTTTCCCTCATGCGGGACATGTTGAGGGCGGCCAGGCGGGAGTCCGCCCGGGCTTCCTCCTCCAGGTTGTTGGCCTTGAGATTGTAGGCGGCTTGCTGGGCGCGGCCCTGGGAGCGGGCCACGGAAGCCATGGTCCTGTAGTTGCCGGAGGAAAGGGCGTTGCCGATGATTTGTCCCATGGGAAAAAGAAGGAAAAGGGTTATCCGACGATGGAGAGGCCGAGGATGCGCTCCAGGGGGTGCTGGTCATTGGAGTGCTGGGCGAGGGCGTCCTTGTGGAGAGCTTCCGCCAGGGCGGAGTTGGCCGCCTCCTCCAGCGTGAAGGAGAGTTGGGGCTGTCCGGTGATTTTAGGGGCCATGCGGGCAGCCAGCAGAAGAGACAAACCGCGCAGGAAGAGGGGCTGGGAGTCCGGCAGGATTTCAGCCTTGCCGAGGGCATTGGTGATGTAGGTGAGTTCAAGCCCGTTGTCCGGCTCCGGCTGGTAGGTCGTGTGGAGGAGGATGTCCCGCCCGATCAGCTCAAAGGAGGAGTGGTTGATTTTCAGGGGGCGCAGGCAGTCCTCCGGCAGGCGGTAGACGCCGGGGGAGACGGGAGGGAGGATGCGGCGCAGGGTGGCGAAAGACCAGGAGCCGAAGTTGAGGGCTTCCGCCAGGACGATGGGGAACCAGAGGTCGCATTCGCGGCCCGTGGGGCTCTCCCGCTTGTATTCCCGGTCCCCGAGGATATGCAGGGATTGTTCAAAGAGTGTTACCTTGTCCATCAGGGGGACACGGTAGCAGGAAGAGGAGAGTGTGGGAGGTGCTTACGGAATGAAGGGGGATGGGGAAAACATTATTTTTCCGCTTCTTCCAGGTTGCTGCATATGTCATTGCAAACTGAGTACACGGCCCATTTCAAAAAGGAACCCGGCGTCATGTCGCGGATGCTGGCCGCCAGGCGGATGGTTTCCCACTGCCGGGGCGTGAAGGAGGAGGGGCCGAGCTTGAAGCCGTTAAAGAATTCCAGGGATGGATCTGATGGTTCGGAGGCCGCCGCGAGGCGGTGTTCCAGAATGAGCACGCGGAGTTGCTGCTGGCGCTTTTTCCCGATTGACTTGTTGGAGCACCAGCCGTCCACCGTGCTTTTGGAAACGCCGAGGAGATCGGCCAGTTCCCCTCTGGAGAGGGCGAGGGAGGAGAGCAGGTTTTTCAGATCGTTGGGTGTTATTGGAGAATCCACGGGAAAAGAAATTTAGTAATTTCTAAATGATTTCTCAATGTTTTTTGAGTCTATATTGTTAATTTGGATTTTTTATTGACCGTTTCTTCTTCAAGGAAAAATAATGCGAGAAGTATGCAACAGGCACCTGTTCCACCTGACAAATACAAGGATTGCGCTTTTTTCAGCGGACGTTTCATCCGAATCATGTCGCGTTTCCTGATCCGGAAGATCTTTCAGGGAGCGTGTTTGAAATACGCCAGAAACATCATTTCTGAAAAGGGGCGGAGGATGCGTGAATTCCCGCATCCCGCCAGGAAAGACAACCAGCATGAAACGATGAGCAGAAGGTTACAGCCGACAGAACGCAGGGAGTGGTATTCAACCAAGGATGTAGAGGAAGTGTACGGCATTTCCCGCAAGACCCTGGAGCGCATCCGGAAGAATGCCAAAGACGAAGGAAAGCCGATCAAGGTAAGCAGACTACCTTTTCAAAACGGTTCCGAGACGACGCGCAGGAGACCGTTTATCCGAATTTCAAAGAAGTCCCTGGATGAATACATGAACTCTCACGCGGAGCAGGACGACGATGAATAACGAGTATTTGACCGTAGTTCTGCCCTATGGGCCGAAAGTCCTTTCCGCTAACGCTTCCGTTCCTAAGACGGCCAAAGGACTCCAGGTGGCCGCCCGGAAAAAACAGAAGGCGAAGCGGACGGCCCGGACCCTGGCCTGGGCCCTGACCCTGCAATGCCTGGGAGGACGCAAGTTCCGCCCGAACCGCTACCTGATCCGCTGGTTTTACAAATACGGCGAGCCTCCGGACGATGACAATGCCGTGGCACGATGCAAGGCCTACCTGGACGGGGCGGCCAGTGCCATGGGCATCAATGACGTGGTGCTGCGCTTGAGAGGAGTGGAGCGTGTCAAGGATATGAAACGATGGAAGGAGCTGGAACTGGTGTTCTGGTACGAGGAAGGGGACGGAACGGTTTTTCATGAAAAACCGGCACGGAATTGTGAGGAAAAAGAGAAGGAAATCTGAATGGAAAGCGAGGAAAAAGCATGCCGGTGCCGTGGATTAAAATTGAGGTGATTCTTCCCGATAAACAGGAGGTTGTTACGATGGCGCACCTGCTCAAAATGAAGGACCCGGACACGGTGGTGGGCAAGTTGATCCGGCTGTGGGCATGGGCGGACCAGCAGACTGTAAGCGGCGATTGCGTGGGGATTACTTGCGCGTACATCGACCGGCTCACTTTCTGCAAGGGATTTGCAAAGGCTTTAATGTCAGTTGGATGGCTCGGGGGAGAGGATGGCGCTTTACAATTCCTCAATTTTGCCCGCCATAACGGAGAGACGGCCAAGGCCAGGGCGGAGTCCGCCAGGAGGATGGCAAAATCCCGTGCGGACAAAGAGCAACAGAACGGCAACAGGAATGGGGCGCAGGACGCAACGGATGTGACGGAAAACGGAAACGGCTGTGCGAAAAATGTTGCGCTAAAAGCGCAACGAAAAGCGCAAACAGAGGGAGAAATAGAATTTAATAGGACTAAAGGAGGTGGGGGGAGAATTCCACCGTTTAGGGAGAAGGAGGCTCCGGGAGGGATTGCCCCCCCGCCCCCGGATGTTCAGGAATGGGAGGCAAGAGAAGATTCCCCGGATTTTGACGCATTTGTCCGGTGGGTTCAGAGCCTGCGGCCCGGCTGGGACGTGGGAGGCCTCACCGCCAGAGAGCGGCAGGCCGCCTTGAGGGCGTTTGGTGGGTTGAGAAGGCCCGTGAGCGATACGGAAAAGACCGCCCTGAAGGAGTATTTGAGCCACGAACCCGAGCGGAGCAGCAAGTTTGACTATCCACCTGACCGTGAGTTGTTTTTCACGATTTTTCAGGAGGTCGTGCAGAAGGCGATGGCGTGGTTCCGCCGTACGGGACGTAAAACGCCCGCCGAGAAGGAATTTGCCCGGAAACAGGCCGCGGAACGACGGAGGAAGGAGGAGGAACGCTCCGTCAGGCAACGGGCGGAAAGGTTCCGCAGCGGACCGGAAGAACTCATCGAGGAATTAACCGCCCTGCGCCTGGCGCATGGCGTAAAACCATTGACAGACAAAGAACTGGAAAAAATAAGACAAGGAGACTACACACAATGAACCAGACTGAAGACATGGAAGAACTGGACCCGGTGGGCATGATCCACCAGCTTGCCTGCTGTTTCACGCGACAGAGGCTGATGGCTTCCCAGGTGGCGGTGTTGACGGCGATTGCCAAAAACCCGGCGATTACCTCCGGCCCTATCGTCCGAATGACCGGATTGAGCGTGCCCAACACCGGGCGCATCCTCAATTACCTGGCGGAGGTGGGGGACGTGACCTTTGTACGGGAAGAGCCGCCAAGGCCGGATTATCCTTCCACCCGGCGACATTTCTACATTACTCCGGAAGGGGTGGGCATGGTGAAGAAGCTGGTGCATCACCTGGGCTGGGGGGAGATCAACCGGTTCCGCATCGTGAAGGAGAACGATTCTTCCCAACTTTACAAGTTCCCTTGATAACGGCATGGCCCAGCGAGGATTAACGGAAAAACAGCGTGCGTTCGCCAGGTATTGCTTCAGCGGCATGAGCCAGCGGGAAGCCTACCGCAAGGCTTTTCCCAACAAGAAGTTGAAGGATGCCTCCTGCGACGTGCAGGCAAGCAGGCTGTTAAAAAATGTTAAGGTGCAGGAGTACCTGGAGGAATTGCGCCAGCAGGCGCAGAGCGACGCCGTGCTGACCAAGCGCGCCCGGATGGAATGGTTGAGCCGGGTGGTGACGACGGCTCCCAATGCGGTGGATGGGGAATCCGACCTGTGCCAGGAGATGACGACGAGCGAGTTCGGCGTAAAATGCCGGATGCCCGACAAGCTCCGAGCCGTGCAGGAACTTAACAAAATGGACGGGGCGTACACTCCGGAAGAGGTGAAGGTGACGACGGAATGGAGTTTCAGCAGTTTGCTCAAGGATCTGAAGAGCACCGGACTTATTAAGGAACAGAAAGAGTAAAGGAGTGTTTGGCTTCTCTTTTTCTTTTCCCATCATGCCAGAGGAACCGTTTTGTTTATCATGAAACCGAATCAAGAGCTATAAATATGGCGATGCCAGTTCTCTCTCCAAAGTGAGCTGACGAAAAGGACAAAAGAAGGATTAATATTCAAAGGGTTTTCAAAGCTTGTTGAAGCTCTCCCACATTCTGGAACCGTTCCTTCCTGTTTGAATGAAGCCCTTTCTGCAAAAACGCTTTCATGGCTCCCTCCGAAATCCTGTCGGTATTTGTTTTTCCCGTCATGATATAGAAAATCAATCGCGTTAGAGCATACGTTTCATGCTGAATGTCATAGCTATCAAAGCCATCCAGTCTCAATACGGGATCATTGAAGTATCCTTTAAATTCCGTATGGCAGGTGGTGAGATTGCTGTCCGGCAAATGAACCAGGCCGAAATCAGATACTTTGGCTACCACAAGGTGCTCGTACTCTTTGATAAGAATATTCGTAGGACTGATGTCTCGATGTAATAGCCCCTTCGTGTGAATATGGGAAAAAGCTCTTAAAACCTGGCGGCAAAGATTCTTTCTTTTTTCTTCAGGCAGCTTCGTATTGTTTTTCTGAATGTAATGAAACAACGTATCATCCATGGACTCCATGAGATATTCTTTTTTCTCATCGTCATACCGATATACTTCTACAACATACGGAGAATTGAGCCCCTTCATTTGTTCAAACTCCCTCTTGAAACGCTCAAGTTCCTTGTCGTTGAGATTTGCCTTTGCTCTCTTTAGAACAAAATATTTGTCGTAATTCAAGTCACGGTATCTAAATACCTGTGCATAGGACCCTTCCCCTATCAACTTCAATTCGCAGGCAGTCTGCTCCATTCCTCTTCCAAGAGAAATGGTGTTTTTGAGCAAAAAAATCGGCTGAGTGTAATACAACTCTATTTTCCGCATTTGAGGCGGAATCGTACTCCCCCCGCTGGGACTCAGAAAATCTTTGCATTGCTCAATGACATTCAAATAGTAAGGTTCCAGTGAAAAGGCCAGTTCAGTACTCTTCAACGTTGTCTGCAACTCCTCGGTTTGATCAATCAAAGCAATAAGATCCCGGCTGGCATCGGCCCAAAAATGAACTCCGCAGGTCTCGCCCGTTGGAAGCCTGCTGTTCATCAGTCTGAATGATTCAAGGAAATTGTGATGCAAGGTGGAGAATACACTCCCCAGCCTCAAACTACTCGTTGTGGGAACGGGATATAGATCTAGATAATCCTCATGAAGATGATCTTTTAAGCGATCATACAGATTTTCAATGTACTGAGTTACGGTCATACGAAAGCAATGGCAACAAATGATGGGTTCTTTTCCCGGAGGCGAGTGAGAGATCAGGCGGAGGGTAATTCCCTCTCCATCAAGAAATGAGGAGCAGGCACGCAATGGATCGTTCCGGCGGATACCTTGATTTCCTCCTGATGGCTGTCGGCAAGAATCCAGCCATGGCGCACGCCCGTTTCCTCCATGGCGGCGGCGAGCGCCCGGACTTCGCGGGCTTTTGTCGTTTGGTCGTCCAACAGCTCGCAAGCCTGCACCAGCATCTTTCCTCCATCGGGGCGGATAGCCAGGAAATCCACCTCATACCCCTGTTTTGTTTTGTAATAATAAATCTCTCTTGTCACCCGCCTCAGCCCCGTAAAGACCATATTCTCCAGCATCTGTCCCTTGTTTTTGAGAATGTGAGCCCCCAGGGAGGCGGCCATGGCATGGTCCACGCAGTACACCTTCTGCATCATCCTTTCACGTTCCGAGAATGAAGAGTCATAGGCGGGAACGGAAAAAAAGAAATAGGCATCCTGCATCCACTCCATGTACTGGGAGAGGGTTTCCCTCCCCACCTTCATGCCTGCGGACGTGAAATCACGGCACGTTTTGCTGATGGAAAAGAGGGAACCCACCTGGTTGACGACGCGCCCCGCCAGCTGCCGCAAAACACGCGGTTGCTTGACATCGTTACGTTCCACTACGTCGCGGAACAACAAGGCGTTGAAATACTCCTGATGCAGGGAGAGGCGCAATGCCGGGGAGGCGTTGAAGGTCTCCGGAAATCCCCCCGTCTCACGGTAGTCTGTCCACGCCTTCCGGATCAGCAGTTTTTGAGTGCTTCCTCCTTTGAGGTTACGGGGAATATCCCGGTAGGTCAGATATTCGCCGAAGGAAAAAGGAAACAACTCCCAGGAAAGGGAGCGCCCCCTCATCTCCGTTCCGATTTCACGGGAAAGCATGCGCGCAGAAGAGCCCGTAATGTATATATCACATTCTTCTTCCCTCCGCAGACGCTCCACGAAAAGCTCCCAGTGGGGAAATATCTGGATTTCGTCAAAAAAGAAATATACCTTCTCCCTGTGCCTCTTTTCAGGGTACATCCCGTAATAGGCCTCATGGATGCCGCCCAAGCCTTCCAGAGCGAGGGGAGAGAGGCGGTCGTCGGCAAAATTGATCCAGACCATGTTTTCCCGACTTACTCCGCTTTCCGCCAGCTGCTGCATGATGCCTTCCATGAATGTGGACTTGCCGCAACGCCTTACCCCCATGCAAATGCTTGCTTTTCGGGGAAGTGTTTCGATGATCATATCCCGGGGACTTCCAGGCTCAAGAATCCTTGACTGTCCGTCTATGATGATGTCCTTGAGCAATTCCTGAAGTCCCGTATTCATAGCATGATGATGCATGATTTCTCGACAGGGATAAAGCCTTATTTTCATTTCTGACTTCATTCAAGTCAAAATCATATTAGAACAAGACTTGAATCAAGACAGGAATCGTCTCCTTTTTGTTCCGAATGAAGACTTGTACCTGTCTCTTCCATGCAGGCAGAGTCCCTGAGCTGCTTTTGTTTTGCATCATCCCTGTTTTCACCTTATGGGAGCGCTTCCATGTCTGTCTGGAATGCTCCTCTTCCCTCATTCCGCGAACCGTTCCCGGATGCGGGAGAAACTGATTCAATAGTGCTGCGTGGAAGGCAGGAAGGCCGCAAAGGTTTTCCGAAAGCCTCCCGGAGCAGAAAAACAAGACGATTGAATCCGATGAACAAGGAACGATACAAGACGCGCAAGGAGATTGCGGACATATTCGGGGTGGGAGTAAGAACGGTTTCCTACTGGATGCAGGAGGGATGCCCGGTTTTTTATACGGGTAGAAAACTCCGCCCCGGAAGGGGATGCCACCCCCTGTTTATTGTGGAGGAGCTGGAGAAATGGCTCATTGAACAGGCCGAAGAGCAACGGGGGGAAAAGCGCAGGAAGGACAGGGACGTGATGAGTTCCTTTTTCAAGAAGTCCTGATTTTTCGGAAGGAAGGCCGCTTAGTCAAGAGACACCGCAGGCGGGCCGGAACCCGCCCGCGGCGCTCCTGGACGCTTATTACCAAGTATAACAAGCGGCGGTACTTTAACTGATAAATTCCCAACTGGAAGAAAGGCAATGTGTCATATTGTGGAGAGAGTATTTTTATTTTTCTTGAATTAGTAAAGTAACTTTACTAAAGAGAAATTGTTCGCACAAGATTGGACGCCTTGTGCGGATTGATTAAAAAACTAAGTATAAGAAGTATATGAATTATCAAACACCTCATGGCGCGATTGTCGCCAGACTAGATGAGAGAGTCAAAATATCGGGAGTTGCCGATGTGGGGCGCATGCGCAAACGGCGCATTTGGCAACGGAGGAATTTCACGGGCTTTCCCTCCCCGGAAACGGTGGGGGAAACCAATGCCTTGTACGTCTCCTATCCGCTCACGACTCTGGAAACCAAAAGGGAGATTGAAGCTTTGCTCATAGGCCTGGCGGAAATCATACGCCCGATTGCCGGTTACGAAGGATGTTTTATCCAGTTCGACCTTGAGGAGAAGAGGATCGCTGCCATCTTGCCGGACCATGCCGCCTTCAAGAATGAACTTCTCCGGACTGCACCGATGCGCTGGGAGTTGAAACTGTGGGATCTCTATTGCGTAGCCACGGTACGGCTGGAGAGCTGCGAACCGGAAAGGAAGACGCGTGCCGGGGCGACGGTTCTTTTCGGCTGGGAAGAACTGGTGTTGGAAGGCTCCTTTCAGGAAATGAAGGAACAGCTTGACCGGAGGATGCGGGAGAAGGCGGAAGTCTTCGGGGAAGGGGCAGCCTATGAGGGATGCCGGGAAGGTGAAGAGGGAGGACTGGATTTCATGTTTATCCAGGGAGCCAGCTTCCACATTTTCCATGTGGACGTGAACAATTAACGGAGGATGAACCATGCAGGATATTGTTTTGGAAAAACCGTGCGGGGATGGTGAGCGGAAGACTCCGGATTCTCCGTACCTTGACGACATCAGCCAGGAGGAGGCGCGTTCCGCGTTCGTCCGCAACAGTTCCAACCCCGAACGGTTCGGGGAAGGGCTGAGGAGGGCGTATGTGGAGGATCTGGAATTCTTCCTTGCCTCTATCAAGAAATGGATGGTAGGGAAGAACGCCTCCCGGATTCAGTACGAGCTGGAGGTTTTCCGGCAGGGATTGAAAAAGAGGCATCTTGATTACATCCATGCGAATGCCAGGTGCGGGAATTTTGTGATTTCCGACTCACCGAATCACGAGAAGGAAAGCCGCAAGCTGCGGATTGCGGAAGCAAAACGCAGGGAGATTCTGGATTACATGGAGCGAAAGCACGACGAGGTTTTCAACAAGTACCATAACAGGCCTTATGCGTGGCTGGAGCCTTACGGAGGGGAAGAGAGGAGGGAGCTGGAGTACAAGCTTGCCGTACTCAAGCGGATGCACCATTACATGCTCGACGTCAACGCCGCGCTGAACAGGGCGAAGGGCGACTGGAGAAAGCGGGAAGAGGAATTGAGAGCCATGAGGCTTTCCGAAGCGGAAATGGAGCCGCTGCTGCTTCCGGACGTACGGGGGCGTGTGGGCTTTTCCCCGGAAGGGCTTGCCAGAAGCAGGCGTTATATCCGGAAGACGGAGAAGTTGCTGATGGGTTTGATTGCTTCTGAGGAGAGCACGGGGGCTTCCTTCCATGGAAAGGTGGGAGCATGAGCAGCAGGAAAAAGAACCTCCCCTCCCCTGACGAACGGAAAGGAGAGGCTTTCTGGCGGGAGTTGAACTCAGCGGACTGGGACGGGAAGTCCTGCTCCCTGGTGTTCGAGGAGTTTGTGGACGTTATGTTCCGTACTCTGAGTGCTGGAAAGGTGGAGTACAAGGGGCGCGCGATGTTCCAGAAAGACCGTGACCGGAAGATTGGAGTCTTCCAGAGCGCCATGCTCCTGCTGGGGGAGGAGATGGAACGGGAGCCATACCGGGATTTGCTGGGCAGGGTGTACCAGGATGTTGCCGGAACGGCGGGGAAAAGAGCTCTTTCCGCAGTTTATACGCCCGATGCCATCTGCAAGATGACTGCCGGGATGGGAATGGACATTGAACTTGTCAAGGCCCGTATCAGGCGGGGGGAAACGGTTTCCCTGTACGAACCCGCCTGCGGGGCGGCGCGGATGGTGCTGGCTGTGGCGGAATTGCTGGGAGAGCTCCGCATGGGGCTGCGCGTCACCTGTGAAGAGATTGATTTGGTCGCATGCAAGATCGCTTACGTCAATCTCAGCATGTGGGGCGTGCCTGCGGTGGTTTACCATGCGGATTCCCTGTCGCGGAAGTGCTGGGGAGGGTGGAAGACCGCCGCCCTGGTTTTGATGGAAGCCCGGGAGGAAGAGGTGAGGCGTCTGCGCCGCATGGTAGAGATGATGATGTCGCTGAAATGAAACCGATTCCGTAGCTTTGATGGGGGGCGTGCTCCCGCAGGAGGAACCCGGCAGGGAATGCCTCCTGCGGGAAGGCCGGGAAAAAACCATTCGCAAAAAGATAAAAACAGCCTATATTGTCCAGAGATTGGATGACTGACATGACTCCTGAAGAATTTCTGGCATGGGCCCGGCACAAGCCCTTTGGCGATCCCTTTCCCAAGACGCAGACGGTCACGTTCCTGGTGCCCCTCCTTGGTGTGAGCCGGACGAATATTTTTACATGGATCTCCGGAAAAGTGAATCCCAGCAAGACGAGTCTTTTACTCATGGAAGCCCTGAAACGGGAAAACCGCATCCGCCTGGTGGAACGGGCGGAGGATTTTGCCCGGCACAAGCACGAGGGACAAACGAGAAAGTACACCAACGACCCCTACGCGAACCATCCGGAGGCGGTCGTTGGCCTTTTATCGGAGTACACGGATGACGAACGCTTGCTGGCCGCCGCGTGGCTGCACGATACGATGGAGGATTGCGGCGTGAGTTATGGGGAGCTTTCCGCCGAGTTTGGCCCGTATGTGGCGACGCTCGTGTATTTGCTGACCAATGACGAGGAGGAAAAGGAGAGGCTGGGCAAGGCCCGCTACATGAGCAAGAAGCTTGCGGCCTTTCCACCGGACGCCCTGACGATCAAACTGTGCGACATGCTCAATAACATGGACGGTACGCGTTCCCGGAGGCAGGCGGAAACGTATGTGGAGATTTTAAGGAGGGTGCGGGAAAAGAAACCCTCCGTCTGGAACGGGACGCATGAGGCCCTGGCGGAGAGGATCATGGAAACCTACCGGAAAAAGATTTTCTAAAGAGTAGTTAGTTTCCCGTTGTTTTCCCATGCCCGGCAGAGCTTGCACCTGCCGGGTTTTTTGATGCCCCGGTTCTTCCTCCCCCCCCCTCATTCCATGAGCACTCCATGGGCGGAGTTCTTCCTGTTACCTTGCTGCCGATGGGACGGCAGCGGCCCCCTCCGTGCGGAGACCGGGAAGAACCAGCCGCCGTCCCGTCACCAAAACATATATACATTAAATAACATTATGGCTATATCGACCAAACCGTTCCACCCGTTGGACGCAGAAAACAACCGCCGTTACAAGGTCAAGAAAAAAGACGCTCCCAAAATTGACTGGCATAAGACGGAGGAAACCGGGGCACACGACTGGGAAGGCTATATCCGCATTCCGGAAGATGGAACCTACAATTTCACGATTCAGATTGACGACAACGGCTATCTGGAGATCAACGGTGAAAAGGTAGTGGAACTGACTGGAAGCAATTCTTCCAAGAAGGCAACTGGAAGCAAGGAACTTAAAAAGGGCTTTCACTATGCGAAACTGCATCATGAAAACCTGGAAGTCCCGGAGGCTATTGCTCCTTATCCCAATGCGGAGGAATTTGTTCCTCAAATGGACGGAAAAGACCTGGAGCTCTGGGAAATTGACGCACCCAAAAATCTGATGAAGGCTGAGGATGCCCAGAAGCTGCTTGGTTACTACAATGTCGTGGACTTTGCTACTATGAGCCAAGATCAAGTGTGGAATCATATTGGCGGGTGGTTCAATGAACAGCATCTGGCCGGTGTTGGAATTTACCAGGACAGTTGTGCTCTTCGTCTGAGTATTGCTTTCTGCTGCAAGGGTATTTCCCTATCTGGCGTGAAAGATTCCAGTGGTAAAACGGCTGCCAACAATATTACCCTGGTCACTCCTCCCGGCAATCTCTCAGCCCTCAATCCGGGAATGACGGGACAGGAAGATCCTTCTACACTCCAAAAGCACGTCGTTTTCAGCGCCGCCGCTATGAGCTTGTTCCTGCATAACACCTATGGGGAATCTGACTATGCGGACAAGGACGCGAAGACGGGGTACTGTACTCCCCAGGAGGGAGATATTGTTATCTTTGGACAAACCGGTCACGTCGGCATGGCTCCGGGAAATAATATGGAGAAGATCGGCAATTATGGAGGTCAGCCGATTTGGTTGCTCTATCGTTCGACTTTGGATGATTAAAACTCTTCCTTAGCATTCTTATGATTCACAAGGCGGATATGATTATATCCGCCTTGTTTTTTTGGAAGAATAGGATATAAAAGGGAACATGAACAAGCATGGGGTTTTTGAACGAAACATTTTCTTCATCCTGGTATTCCTGATTGCAGCGGGCACATGGGGCGCCATGGCGGACAGTCCGGATGCTCCGCTCATGGACAGCGAGCAAATCAAAGCTTGCCAGCAGGGGCATATGGAAGTCCTTTCATCCTATCTGGGTTCCGGGAATACGGTGGTCATGGCCTGCTCGTACAAGGCGGAATGGGAGCCGCCCGCTTCCCTAACCGGCAAGGGTATTCTGACTACGTATGCCGTCATTGTCAGGTCGGAACATCAGGATTTTCCTGTGGGAACCAAAGTGAAATGGGTAAATTATATCGAATCTCCCGGTTCTGTTGCCCAGGAAATCATCGACCGCTGGAAGTCACCGGACGGCGAGCTTGTTTATATCATTAACCCCATGAAAGGAAGTGAGGGGGAAGGAGAGGACATCGCCAAGGTAAAAAATGACATTCCGGAACTCCTCGACTGTATTAGGTTTTCCATTGCAAATAAGAGTTTTTATAATAATTTACGAGCCATGCTTGATATTCCGGTTCGGAGGGAGCAATGATTCCCATTTCCCTTTCTCCCGGGGGGCATTCTTCGTGTGCTTCGCTGAAGGTGCGCAGGGCGTCGGCGGTGTGGGAGCAGACATCATGGAGGGGTTCCGTTTTTTTGAACATGATGGACAAATGGATTATCTATTATTTCTATGGTAAAAATATCTCTCCTTTGTTGTTTTCTATCCGGTCTGCTAGCCGTGGCACTGCATGCTCAAGAGCCTTCCTCCTCCTCTTCTTCTCACTGTGTAGCCACGCAAGAGGAGATTGACAATGACCATGATAACTTCCTTCGTGGAACGGCCCGGCAGTTGCGTCAGAACGACGTTGTCCTGGCGGTTATTCCCTATAAAACCGTAAAAACTGACCAGGGAACGGTGCATTATGCCCGTGTCGTCCAGTCATTGAGGGGAGGTATTCCGGTGGAAGCCCTGGTCAAATGGCTCAATCTCTATAGTAAACTGCCTGCGGGCGGTAAACCGGAAACCAAATTGTTGTCCGGCAGTTCGTTCATGTATGTACTGGCCCCTTCAAAGAACGTCAAAGAACTGGGGAAAGATCCGGAAGACTTCACCCCTGCATCCACCGTATATTCCTCACAGGTTCTGCTGGGGGCTTACGACCTGGGTGATCATGTTGACTATTTTCCGATGACGGAGAGTGACCCTGGCCGTGCCATGAAAAAGCTCCTGCATATTGAGCCAGCAAAAATCACCTCCGAATCGGAAGCAGCCCGCTTTAACCCGGAATTCGGCAAGTAACCTGGTTTTCTTCCTTCTCCTTTCTTTTTGATTCACCAGGGGCTGTCTCACGAAAAAGAGGCAGCCCCTTCTTCTTTTGCGCCCCCTGCTCATAACCTGATACTTCCCCTTCATTCCACAAGCCCTCCCCGTTTTTTCCGGATGGTTTTAGCATGTGGCCATGCTCAACTTTCTAGGAACCACGGAGAACTTCGCCGTTATCGAAAACATCCCGTATTCGATGACATGGAAGTTTTTTGATGCCTGGACCGGGGAACCGATACCGCTGGACGGCGTTACCTTCTCCGGGCGCATCTTCGTGGGGGAAAACGGGCGCGAACTGGAGCTGGACATCGCCAAGGGTGAAGAGTCCCACCTCCTTGTCGTCGGCTGTTCGGGCCTCCCGGAAGGCCGCTGGCCGTATGAAGTTTTCTGCGTATCGGACGAGGGGCTGCGGGAGCGCATGCTATCGGGCTGCATCGGCGTGATCGGTTCGCTGGAGGCCAAAACTGTTCTGGATGCACGTCCCACGGCGGACCGGACGCTCTCCGTCCGCCTCCCAGGAGATACGGCCCGCGCCCTCAAGCTTGAATGGCTCTCCTCCTCGCTGGCCCAGACTGCCGCCGCTTCCGCCTGGAATGCCTGGGAGAAGACGAAGGAAACCGCCGACAGGCTGGAGGAAGCGGACCGGAAACTGGACGGCCTCATGGAAACCACCCAGGAAGCCATGGACCGGCTCGGCCAGGTGGACGGCCTCATGGAAGGCATCCACGCTGAAGTGGAAAGCGCCCACCATGCCGCCCAAAAAGCGCAGGACATCCTTGAAAGCGGCATCCTGCAAGGGGAAAAGGGAGACACCCCCGTCTTCGGGGAAAACGGCCACTGGTGGATTTCCGGCCAGGACACCGGCATCCGGGCGGAGGGCCGGGATGGCGTCACCCCGCATATCGGCGCCAACGGTCACTGGTGGATCGGCGAGGAGGACACGCAGGTCCAGGCGGAAGGGACGGACGGCATGGACGCCGACTTCATCCGCCGCATTTATATTTCTTCCGCGGAGGAACTGCCGGAGGAAGGAGAACGCGGCGTCTTCTACTACATCCCCAGCCCGGACGGCAATTACGACGTGTACGCCTGGGTGGACTTCCCGGACGGGGACTCCGCCTGGACGCCCATCAGTGAATCCACCCTCCAGCAGGCTACCGTCCGCGCCCACGGCACGGTCCGTCTCAGTACGGGCACCATCCTGACGAACGGCGGCATTGTCGGCGTCAATGAGGCCGGGCAGCTTCTGGTGCGTGAAGCCCGGACGGACGTTCCCGGAACAGTCAAGCTCTCATCCTCCAAGCCTTCCCTGATCTCCCCCGGCCTGGTGGGAGTCAATGCCAGCGGCCAGCTCATCGTGCCGGAGGCCACAATCAACCAGGCGGGAACCATCAAGATCAACAACTCCAAATCAGTCGAACGCGGAGCCCAGGTCCAGACGAACAAGAACAATCTCGCCATGGTCCCCATCGCGGGAAACCGCTCTTACGGAGTCGTCGCCACGGGCACCCAGTTTCCCGTCATCCCTCATGAACGCCCCTACATCGTCTCCCTTCCCATTGCTTCGGATGACACGCGCCTCAATTCCGCCGCCCTCTACGGCACCCTGACCATCAACCTCCACCGCAGGGGATTTCTACGTTATACCTCTGGAGCCAATGCTGAAAACGGACTGGACTTTGCCACGGGCCGCTATCTGTCGCTGGATTACGGCACGGGCCTGGAGTCGGAGGAATACACCTCAACCATCGAGGGGTTGACGGACACCCGCTGCCGCCTGGCCGTCCATCGGTACGGAGACATCGTTTTCCATGACTCCTACGCCACCCCGGACAAGGGCGGCTCCGTCAAGCCCGGCCCCTCCTTCACCATGTCCGGTAAAGGAGTCCTCTCCCTGCTTCCCGCCGCGCCCGGCACGCTGGGAGGCATCAAGGTAGGAACGACGCTCTCCATTGCCAAGGATGGCACGCTTGACATTCAACTGGATACGGAAACCTTCCACGAAGCCAGCCCTCGCCCGGCCAGTTCCGCCGCCACCGCCTCCTGGATCAGAGGGAAGAACTTCGTCTCCCAGTCCGATTTGCAGGGTAAGGGCTTTGTTTCGGAAACCCGCGTCAAGGAACTGCTGGGCGGCTATCAGCCCCGCATGGGCATAGACGACCTCCTCCCCGTTACCCAGGAACAATTTGAAGCCCTTCCTTCCCGGAGTTCCAAAACCCTTTACATCATTTACTGATCCCGCATGAAAATTTCCCATCACTCCATCACCGCCAGGCAGGTCTATGACGCCCGCCTGGGCGAGAACAAGGTAAAGGCCATCTACCGGGGCGACGTGAAAATCTATCCGGACAACGCGGCACGCATCAGCCAGATCAGGCTGGACATCTCCGCCTGGTCGGGCACGCCGGACGGCTCCTTCTGGGAGCAGGCCATCGAGGCCGTCTCCGTCTACGCTTCTACTTCCCGCTACATTAAAATGACGGCGGACCGCACCTACATGGTCGGCAGCACATGGGGGAACTACCCGCTTGCCTCCTACCGAGGAGCGGGACTGTTCGAATTCGCATACAACGAAGGCCCTCTGCTCCAGAACGTCCGTCTGGGGGACAGCGCATCCCTCCAGATCAAACTGCCTTCGCTGAAAAGTTTTTCGATTGGCGGCACGCAGGAGTTCGACCAGCCGGTCAGCCGCGTCTATCCGGCATGCCCTTCCGGCACGGAAGTCCGGGGGTATTTCGGCAAGGGCCAGAAGCGCGTTTCCACGGGCGTGCGCATCGTGATCGTGAGCCTCCCCTCCGGCCAAGTCCTTCTGGACCGCCATCAGCAGCAAAACGGCCACTGCCGGGGCAGCTATGACTGGAACTACGGCTGGGTCGGCTCCGTCGCCGGGGACACGCAGGCCCGGCTGGAGGTCTACCCCCACCAGCCGCGCGGAGGCTGGGGCGGGTACTTTATCTATCCTGCCGCTTCCTGTTCCCTCACTGCCCGCATCATCCAGATCGTCCCGGAAGCCTGAAACTTATTCCCCCCTCCATCTACGATTAACTCCTCACTTTTGATGACCTCTGCCATGCAAATAGCCACCATCCCCGGAGAAACCTATGCCGTTACGGTCACCTCCCCCTGTACGGTCTGTGCCGTCATGCCCAAATCCTCTCCCCTTCTTTTGATTACCATTGAGAACCCCGGCCAGTATCTCGTTGTGGCTCCCACCACAGCCCTGTACATCGACGACGATTCCGCACTTGTCACCCGGTCTTTTAAGTCCGCCCCCGTGGGGATGTTTTCCCGCAAGGTTCCCTCCGGGGGCGCCATCGGCCAGGAATCCATCGAACTTTCCCTGGCTCCGGACGGCCCCAGGGACAACCTCAACTCCTGCGGCTTCGCGTTCGCCGTGGAAGAAGCGGGCATTCTCCGCTCCATCGCCATTGACGGCCGCACGGGCTACGAATTCCACAAGAATCCAGTGTGGATGAAGCTCTGGCGCGCCGTTCCGGGGGCGGTCCCGGTGTGGCTGGCCGTTTCCCTTAACTCCGTCATCCAGCAAAACAACGCCCTCAACACCTGGGACTTTGAAGAAGGAGTGCCGCTCCGTGCCGGAGACCGCCTCGTTGCCACCACCCACCGGGAGGAGGGGAAGGAGAGCCGGGAGTTTTCCGTGGACGGGACGGACGGCAAGCTTCTTGCCCGCGTGTGCGCCATCCCCGCCACAGAAGGTATCGGCTGTCTGGATGATTCCGGCAGCGTCGCCTGGAACTACCTTCCATCGGGAACCATCACCCTATCCAGGGAAGCCAACCTGGCGGATTACGCGCAGGTGGCCGTTCTTGATGAGTCCGTATTCGGCTCCACCCGCAAACGCCCCCAGACACTTTATGTCCTCCGGGCGGCCTCATCCACTTCCAACTACCCGTAACCGCTAACCAAAACCATATAACACCATGGCTTCAACAACAACAAAACTCTATTTGGGCTCCACCCTCCTCGTGGACCTGACGGCCTTTGCCCTGGCAAGCAGCCTCACGGCTCACGCGGACAACGGTTCCATCCATGTGACTGACGGGGAACGTTCTTCCTGGAACGCCAAGCTCGACGCTTCGTCGCTGGCTTCCTACGTCCAGTCAAGCACCCTCACAACCACCCTTGCCTCTTATGCCACGCAGGACTGGGTAACGCAACAAATCGCGGCAAAATCCCATATCCGCATCACGCCGGTGGAAACACTTCCCGCCGAAGGCGTACCGGATGTCATCTATCTGGTTCCCCCTGCCGGTGCGGGAGACTCCCATCTCCGGGAGCAATACGTCTACCTGAACGGAGAGTGGATCAAGGTGGGGGACACAGGAGTTTCCCTGGACGGCTACGCCACCGAGTCGTGGGTGAAGGGCCAGCTTGAACCCTACGCCAAATCTTCCGACGTGACGGACTCCATCGCCACGGCAAAGGAGGACGCCGTTTCGGAGGCTGCCACCCATGCCGAGGGCATCTACGCCAAAATCACCTCCATCACTCAGAGCGCCTATAACGCCCTGGCGGCAAAGGACATTCACACCCTCTACGCCATTACCGACTAACGATACTCCCTTTCCCCCCTTCCATGATCCGTGAACTCAAACTGGGAGACATCCCCCTGCTGCAACTCGCCTCCGGCATCACCGCTTCGGAGCCGGGCCTCGTCTCCGGCCAGCAGGTTGTTTCCTATGTCGAGGGGAGGCTTTCCTCCCTCGGCACCGGAACATGGGATGGGGGCACCGTTTCCAACGCCACCACCTTTGACGCCCCTGTCTGCATCAACTACGGAAACTGGCTGACTTACGGCAACTCCTCTATCCCGTGGTCTTCCATCCCTGCCGCCGCCGCGCCCAGCAAGCGCCAGATTGAGAGCTACACAAGCGCGGCTGCTCTCGCGCGTCCGGCCACCGGCCAAATCGGACAGGTTCTCCACCTTACCGCCAGCGGTCCCGCCTGGACGGATCTTCAACCCTCCGGAAGCACATCTTCTGCCGGGCCCAGCGTTCACCAGAACAGTCTTTTTCTGCTTACGGACTGGCACAGGTCGGAGAGCCTGCCTCCCGGATGGTACAAAGTGGAACTCGTTCTTTTTGCTGCCAGGGCTGCCACGACTCTCGACTTGCTTGACTCGCAGGCCGTCCAAACAGGCCGCGTCAAAAACGTGATGGGCATGGCGTGGCACAACGAGTCCATCCCTTACCTCTCCCTGACGGGGACATCCTGGCTTGGCTACCAGGGCTCCCCGCAAGAGGGCATCTTCGCCTGCGTCCTTCAGATGAGCTTCTTGTATGAGCACATCCCGGGTGAGGCGGCATGGATGGGCTCCGGCCTGGTTGAGGGCAAGGCCGGATGGATAAACGGCTCCCTGCGCTACACCTCAATCCAGAAACCGGAGGAAGTACACAACGCCACCACCCTTCTTCCGGACGACCCTCCCACGGAACCGCCTACGGAAGGTCCTACCGATCCTCCTACGGAAGGCCCCACCGAAATACCTACGGAAATACCTACGGAAGTACCTACGGAAGTACCTACGGAAGTACCTACGGAAGTACCTACGGAGATACCCTCGGAAGTACCCTCGGAAGTACCCTCGGAAGTACCCTCGGAAGTACCCTC